>Ga0209795_10000567_pt1 | contig 27311 bp, 28 predicted proteins | sample AgamicOrMarz_FD_187166 | JGI IMG/M metagenome (GOLD analysis project Ga0209795, IMG submission 187166) | Agave microbial communities from Guanajuato, Mexico - Or.Ma.rz (SPAdes) (version 2) | ecosystem: Host-associated > Plants > Phyllosphere > Phylloplane/Leaf | place: Guanajuato, Mexico...
TGCCTTCATGGTTCGAACACTACAATGCCCTTCACCCACACAAGGCATTGGGGTATCGCTCGCCTCGTGAGTTCTTAAACCGTCAAACCGAAACCTGATCCTGTCCGGTTTTTAAGGGGCAACTCCATTCCGCTTCAAGGGGAAGTCGGGCAAGGAGTGGAACCTTGCTCACAGCGACCGTCGCATTGCTAATGTTGTCCAATAGCTACAGGAACTGCCAGGCCAGCACCTGTATCAGTACATTTGCGATGAAGGCGGATGCAGACCCATTCCCTCACAAGACGTCAACGCCTATATCCGGGAAATCACCGGTGACGACTTCAGTTCCAAGCAGTTTCGAACCTGGGGTGCGACCTGCATGGCGGTTGAAGCCCTAGCGTCGGTTGAAGTCGCTTCCTCAAAGCGCGAACTCGCGCGTCAGCTTAATGAAGCGATCGACGCGATAGCCGCAAAGCTCGTCGACACTCGTGCGGTGTGTCGCTCGTCGTACATCCATCCAGCGAAGCTGGAATGCTTCGCGATGTGTTGAAGTTAAAGACGAAGAGCGAACGGCTTCAGCAGTGGCTGGACGACGAGGAAATCCGCGTCCTGCGTTGGCTCAAGAAGCGTTCAGCTGCTTCGAGCATCTCGTCGTAATCTGGACGCAGGCCGGTTCTCGTCTCCAATCTCACCTACTTCCAACAGAGCCGTTCTTGCCGTAGGTGCCGATTTTTGGCCGAGGTGCTCAATGCGGTGTTGAACCTTGCTTCAAGTCAGTTATCCGCCTGATTTCGTCTCGAATGAGCTTGAGCGACTGCCGGCCAATTCCAGGTACCTTTAGAAGCTGCTCGTCAGAGAGAGCGGCAATCACACTCATTCTCTTGATGCCACTTTGTCTGAGGACGCGGACAACCCACTGTGGCAAACTACTTCGTAGCACCAGATCGGTAGGTCTCGTTGCTACCTTTTTTCTCAGTAGAAACCGTTGCTTCGGCATCTGAGCCTCGTTGTCGTTCACAGATCGAGAAACAAAGATGACGGCTGTCAGTTCCGGAGCTCTGAAACGTCCGCATTTTTTCCCACCGACGCGTTCATGGCTGCTGGGCGTTGGCATAGATTCGGTCGATGACCTCGGCCACGCTCGAAAGATATTCGGCCTCAGCGTCGAATTTCCCCCCCTTGACGAGCTGCCTCGCCCAAGCCGTAGCCGCGCGTCCTCCCCATTCATCCGGTGGACCCGCAAGCTGCTCCGCGACGGTTCCGGCGAAGTGTTGGGTGACAAAGTCATAGAAAGATCCTCTGACGTTACGCATAGCCACTCCGCCGGCCGTACCGTAGAAGCTTGCGTCGATGACGCAGTCTTGCCCCGCGTTCAAACGCCAGGAGCAGGCTAACCGAACGACAGCTCCGGTCGCCAGAACGAGTGTCGCAACCGCGTAATCCTCAACCTCTTCCGGTGCGTGGGACAGCGGCCGTCCCTGTGCAGAGAGGTTGCTCGTGACGCTAATTACCTCAGGGAAATCGAGTGCCCAAAGAGCAAGATCGATCAGGTGTACACCGAGATCGATGACACATCCGCCACCGGAGAGCTTCTTGTCGTAGAACCAAGGCTTGTCCGGGCCGTAGGCGTTGTGGAACGTCAGATCGACGGCGCTAACCTGACCCAGATTCTGCTCTTCTAGTAATACCTTGATCTTTTGCATCGCTTCGGTATGCCGATATGAGAGGTCTACCCCGATGAGGCGGTCTGCCTTTCTTGCGGCCTCGACCACAGCGTTGACCTCCCGAGCTGTACGACCCAGTGGCTTCTGACAAAAAACCGCCACTCCTGCATCGAGCGCTCGAATGGTCTGTTGTGCATGCTGAGCGCTAGGGGTAGCGATGACGACGCCATCTAGGTCTTCTGCTAGCAGCTCATCCAGGCTGGAAAGCGTCTTCGCCTGCGGCGCAGCCTTTGTTGCTGCCTCAAGCATTTCAGGGGAGGGGTCGGCAATAGCAACGGCTTCCACGAGCCCAGTTGCAAGCATGGCCTCCATGCGATGGCGGCCGATCCAGCCAACTCCCAGGAAACCAACGCGTGCTGGCCGAGAGAGTGCCTCCACGTTCTGCTGCATTATGGTACTATTCATGGGTTTACCACCAGTGCCTTGATAAAGTTCCCGGGACGGTCGCGCGTATCGTTCAGGGCTTGGTCGAGCTGAGCCAGAGGATAGCTGTGCGTATAGAGGGAAGAGGGATCAAGACGCCCTTCAACCACTGCGTCGATCGCATCGCGAATGCCTTGGATATAGATGGCGGGATCGCGCTCATGAGCATTGACCACGTCAAGGCCGCGCCAATTCCAAAGCTGCATGTTGACTTGCCGAGGTCCGTCCTGATGATAGCCAGCGATGGTAAGGCGACCGCGCTCCCTGGTCAGTTCGCCAGCTAGGTCGAGCGGCCATTGCTGACCGACCGCCTCGATGACCCGATCACAGAAGCGACCATCCGTGAGCGCTTTAACCTCTTCAATGATGCGCCAATGATCGTCCATCGCGATTGTTTCGTCCGCACCCATAAGCTTAGCTGCTTTGAGCGAGACTTCACGCCGGGAGATAGCGATGACGCGGGCCCCAGCGTTGGCGCAGAGCTGGGTCAACAGCGCACCGAGAAACCCAATGCCTATAATGGCAACGATCTGTCCAGCGCGAATGTCTGAGCGCTTGAAGATGTTCATGGCGCAGCCAAGTGGCTCCCCGGGAAACGGTTTGTCGTCCAGCGACGCCGGAAGCGGCACGACCATGTCCGCGGGAGCGTAATCATGGCTCGCATATGCGTGGTAGCTCAAGACAGCAACCCGGTCGCCGATTTTCAAACCATCGACCGCTTTGCCTAACGCATCCACCCGTCCCCACCCCTCGTGTCCAAGGCCGCCTGGTTCAGTTGGGAATTGCATCCATTCCGGCCCTGCCCAAGGGGTCAAATTCGAGGCGCAGACGCCGCATCCCTCGAGACGCACCCGCACCTGGCAAGGCCCCGGTTCTTCGAGAGAGAGGTTCTGAAGTCGGATTGAGCCGGCTTTCGGAATGACAACGGCGGAAAGCTGTCCGGAAGCTAGATGATTAGCCACATCCATTCGTAATCTCCTGATTATTCGGTAGTATCAGTTGATCAAAGGGGCAACGCCGCGATCTGCAGCGAGGCGGGCCCGGCGCCGCCATGGGCGCGACCTTTTATTTTTTCGGCTCTACCTACGGCACGGCCCAGACTATGGTAGACGAGCCCGTGGCGGGTCGCATCCTCCGACCTGAAGAGGTTTCGAAAGTCAAAGAGGTGGGCGCCGCTCATCAGGTCTGCCAGCATGGACAAGTTCATCCGGCGATAGTCATCCCATTCCGTTAAGACGATAACTGCATCGGCTCCGCTCATGGCTCCATAGAGGTCGTCGTGCCACGCAACACCAGGGCTCAGCAGCTGACGGGCCCGCGCCTGAGCCTTAGGATCGTGTGCGCGTATCTGCACACCAGCGCGCTCAAGGATCGGAATGATCGATAGAGCAGCGGCTTCTCGGACGTCGTCGGTCTCCGCCTTAAACGCTACCCCAAGAATTGTGATTGTTTTCCTTTCCCCCGTCTTGCCCAGCACCTCCAAAATCCGATGCGCAAGGTCAGCTTTCCGCTTTTCGTTACAATTGATCAGCGTCTCGATCAGTGACTGAGGTGCGTCGAACCGCTTGCCGGTGGCGGCAAAGGCGCGTGTGTCCTTGGGAAAGCAAGAGCCACCGAAGCCTGGGCCTGGGTTGAGGAACGCTTCGCCGATTCGCCGGTCAAGCCCGATCCCTCGTGCGACGGCGGTCACGTCACCCCCAGCGTTCTCGCAAATGTTCGCAACGTCGTTGATGAACCCAATCTTCAGCGCCTGAAAGGCATTGGCTGCATACTTGATCAGTTCCGCATCTGTCGTACTGGTCGCGACGAAGGGAACGCCGCTATCAATGAGCGGGCGGTACAGTTCCTTCATGCACTTCCCGGTCCCTTCGTCGTCCGCGCCAACTACAATCCTGTCCGCGTTCCTGAAGTCGCTGATCGCTGAACCTTCGCGTAGGAACTCGGGATTTGAGGCAACACGAATACGGCGGCCGTCTCGTTCAGATGAGATTATGTCTTCAACGGTCTTTGCTGTGCCGGCCACAACCGTCGACTTAATAACGACGGTGGCGTTGTCGCATAGAAACGGCGCGATGCCTCGCGCAGCGGAAACCACAAAAGAGAGGTCTATATCGCCATCTGCTGTCGACGGAGTGCCTACAGCAAGGAAAACAAAATCGGCATCCGCAACCGATGTGCCGATGTCTGCGGAAAAGCGTAGTCGCGCTGCTTTCCGGCTCTCGGCAATCAGCTCCGCAAGACCGGGCTCATAGATTGGCATGATCCCTTTTTCGAGGTCAGCGATCCGACCCTCATCAATGTCAACACAGCAAACATCATAGCCAAGCGACGCGAAGCAGGCGCCTGTCGTGAGACCTACATAGCCCGCGCCGATCATTGTTATCTTCATTTTCTGCCACTCCGCCATGATCCTGAATCGGGGGGCCGAACTCTAGAACCTACCGAGAGTTCCGGATGACATTGAAGAAGATGACGTTGAAGATGAGGTTGCATGCTCCGACGCGCCCAAACCTATTGCGGCAATCGCATCATTTGGCGCTGGGAACCTTCATCAGTTTCCTGGAGACGATGTCATTGATGAAGTCACTGATGTCAAAGATGACAAAGATGAAGGAACTTTCACCAGCTCCATAGGTTCGAGGACCAACTTTCAGCTGAGGTTAGCAACTGAGGAGCCCTCATGGTAAAGATCCTAGTGACTGGCGGATGCGGCTTTATTGGTCGGCATGTCACCGAAGAACTTCTCGAACAGGGTTGTGAGGTCCGTATCCTGGACGCCTTGATCGAGCAGGTGCATGGCGACGCGGAGGCAGCGGTCGCACCGGCGGCTGAAGTGATCCGCGGTGATGTGCGGGATAAGGTTGTCGTAGAGCAGGCTCTCGCTGGCGTGGAAGGTGTAATACACCTTGCTGCTGAAGTCGGTGTTGGTCAGTCGATGTATGAGATCGCCCGCTATGTCGGCGGCAATGATTTAGGTACCGCCGTCCTTCTCGAAGCCATGATCGGCAAAAAGATTAAGCGCATCGTCGTCGCATCGTCCATGAGCGTCTATGGCGAGGGGCGCTATCAGACACGTGACGGGCGCCCACTCGATTTGGTGCGGCGAAACGCTGAGCAGATCAAAGCGGGCCAGTGGGCTGCAACTGATGGCGATGGCGAAGAACTCGTTCCGGTTCCGACCGACGAAGAAAAGCCGGTCGACCTCGCCTCGATCTATGCCCTGACGAAATACGCGCAAGAAAAGCAGGTGTTGATCTTTGGTGAGGCCTACGGCGTTGAAGCTGTCGCGCTCCGCCTCTTCAATGTCTTCGGCGCCGGCCAGGCGCTCTCCAATCCTTATACCGGCGTTCTTGCTAACTTCGCGTCACGACTTTCGAATGGTCAGCCGCCGATGATTTTCGAAGATGGCCGGCAGCGCCGGGATTTCGTCCATGTGCGTGATGTCGCTCGCGGCTTCCGCCTGGCGATGGAAAAGCCGGCAGCAAGTGGCCACGTGATTAATATCGGCAGTGGTCAAGCCTATACGATTGCCGAAGTTGCGGCCTTCCTGGCGGAGGCCATGGGGGTCCCGGAAATTTCTCCCGATATCATGAACAAGGCGCGCTCAGGGGACATCCGCAATTGCTTTGCGGATATTTCGAAAGCGCGTGAGTTGTTGGGCTTTGAGCCTCAGCACCGACTCGAGAATTCGCTCGGGCCGTTTGCGGAATGGGTCCGGAGCACCGGCGCGATCGACCGCGGCGCTGAGATGAAGCGGCAACTGGAAGAGCGGGGGCTTGTATCATGACGGAGCCTCAATCCGCCGCTGCCCGCGAGCCTCGCCAGTATGGTTTTGTCGAATGGTTCCGGCCGGGCGAATACGAACGGACGGAGCGCCTGCTGCCGCAGATTATCGCCAGCGGTGCAAGCTATCTCCGCACGCATCTCTCCTGGGCCGAATACCTGGCTCCCGGAGGCCAGGAATGGTTCGACTGGCTGATGCCGCAGCTCGGTAGCCAGATCGACCTGCTGCCCTGCCTCCATTACACCCCGCCGTCACTTTCCCGGACAGGTCGGGTCAACGGGCCGCCGCAGGACCTGAAGTCCTATGCGGACTTCCTCGATCATGTGCTAACCCGCTACGGCAAGCATTTTACCCATGTGGAACTGTGGAACGAGCCGAATAACCTGCTCGACTGGGATTGGCGCGAAGACGCCGATTTCCTGCTGTTTTCCGAGATGGTTGGAGGCGCAGCCTATTGGGCCAAGCAGCGCGGCTTTAAGCCGGTGCTCGGCGGTCCTTGCCCGTTTGATCCCTATTGGTTGAACATGATGGGTGAGCGCGGCGTCCTCAACGTCGTGGACGCGGTTGGCTTTCATGGCTTCCCTGGCACCTGGGACAGCGAAGAGGGCACCTGGGGCGGCTGGGACATGCATTTGGGCGAAATGCGCCGGATCATCGACCGCTTCAATCCCGAGTCCGAAATCTGGATCACCGAAACAGGTTACTCCACCTGGCGCAGCGACGACATGGAACAAGCGCGCCGTTTCATGAAGGCTCTGACCGTTCCGGCAGACCGCATGTACTGGTACTCGTGGCAGGACGTGGCCCCGGACGTTCCGGTCCAGGAAGGACTGTGGTTCGATCCGCGGCACTATCACCTGGGTGCAGTCACGCATGACAACCAGCCAAAGTTGCTGGCCCGACTGTTGCTGGAAGGCGGCGTGTCCCGGGTAGAGAATGTAGCCAGGCTTGCTGCGCCAAACCTTTCTGCCGGCGCCTCACCGATCTTGATCACCGGCGGTAGCGGCTTTATCGGCTCCAACCTGGCCGACAGCTTCCTCAACGACGGCGAAGACGTGGTGATCCTCGACAACCTGGGGCGCTCAGGCGTGGACCAGAACCTCGAATGGTTGACACAGCGCCACGGCGATCGGGTTCATCCGGTGCTTGCCGATGTCCGCGACCTGCGCAGCATAGAAGCGGCGTTCAGCGATGCGAAAGCCGTGTTCCACCTGGCGGCGCAGACGGCAGTGACAACCAGTCTCGTGCATCCGATCGACGATTTTGAGGCAAACGCGCGCGGCACGATCAATGTGCTTGAATCGGTTCGCAGGGCGGGCAAGCGCGCGCCGGTTATCTTCGCCAGCACCAACAAGGTCTATGGCGCGTTAGAAGACGTGCAGATGCTTGAGCTGGATGACCGGTATGTCCCGGCCGACGAGGCGATCCGTGCGCACGGGATCGGGGAGGCCCGCCCGATCAACTTCTGCACTCCCTATGGCTGCTCCAAGGGCGTCGCCGACCAGTACGTGCTGGATTACGCGAAGTCCTATGACATCCCGACGGCAGTACTAAGGATGAGCTGCATCTACGGCCCCCGCCAATTCGGCACGGAAGACCAGGGCTGGGTCGCTCATTTCCTCATTCGGGCGCTGGCCGGTGAAGAAATCTCCATCTACGGCGACGGCAAGCAGGTGCGCGATATTCTGCATGTAGGCGATGCGGTGGCGGCCTATCGCACCGTGCTCTTTGCCATTGATCAGGTCAGAGGAAAGGCCTTCAACCTCGGCGGCGGTCCCCGCAATTCAGTGAGCATCCTTAGTGTCCTGCGCGAGATCGAGAAGCTTACAGGCCGGCCCCTGAACACGCAGTTCGGCGACTGGCGCGCCGGCGATCAATATTTCTTCGTTGCAGACACCCGATCCCTAGAGAGCCAACTCGGCTGGCAAGCCAAGGTCCATTGGCGCAATGGGCTCCAACACCTTGCAGAATGGCTTGCCGACAACCGTTTCGGCGGACGCTCGGTGCTCCGGCCGCAAATGCGGAAGGCTTCGGCATGATGATGGCAAAGCGGTCAGCCCCTATCCGTATCCTTATGACTATCGACGCGGTAGGCGGCGTCTGGCGGTATGCAATGGACCTCGCCGCAAGCCTGCGGCCCCAGGGCTATGAGTTCTTGTTCGTCGGGCTCGGACCACCACCGTCGGACTACCAGAAGAGGGAAGCTTCAGAGCTTGGGCGTTTGCGCTGGCTCGATGCGCCGTTGGACTGGATGGCGAAAAGCGAGGACGAACTCTCCCTCGTCGGGCCGGGAATTGCGGACCTGGCCCGTGCAGAAGCGGTCGATCTGCTACATCTCAACCTTCCTTCCCAAGCGGCTGCGATCGATACGGAGCGACCGGTGATTGTCATGTCGCATTCCTGCGTGGTCACCTGGTTTGCTGGCGTCCGTCATGAAGCGGTACCATCGGACTGGCGGTGGCAGCATACGATCAACCGCCGCGGGCTCATCCGCGCTGACCTCGCGCTTGTGCCTAGCCGCAGCCATGCCCGCATGCTGGAAGACGCTTATGGCGCAATTGACAAGCTGCATGTGGTCTATAACGCCAGTCGGTCAAAAGAGACGTCTGAAGCCAAAGATAAGCTGGTCGGTGCCGCTGCTCGCTGGTGGGACGACGGTAAGAACGGACGCGTTCTTGACGAAGCCGCAGCGTCCACTGCGTGGCCGCTCACAATGGCAGGACCGAATACCGGACCGGACGGTCGGATACTGCCAATCCGTCATGCGCAACACCTTGGCGAGCTAACTCATGCGGACGTCATGGCGCTGATGCGTCGCTCATCCATCTTCGTATCGCCCTCCATCTACGAACCCTTTGGGCTCGCCGCCCTCGAAGCAGCGCGCGCCCATAATGCACTGGTGCTGTCGGACATCGCTACCTACCGCGAACTCTGGGATGGTGCTGCCCTTTTCGCAGACCCCAGCGACGCTACGGCTCTGGCTGCAGCGATCAACCGCCTTTGCAGGGATGACGATTTGCGGACCCACCTGGCGGCCAAGGCCGCGGAGCGCTCTAGACACTTTGACCTGTCGTCCCAATCCGAAGCCATGGCGGGCCAGTATGCGCGCCTGCTCCACCAAAATCCCACGCTTTTCGCTGCGGAGTGACCATGAAGTTCGTTTTTTACACCCACTCACTGATGTCCGACTGGAACCACGGGAATGCGCATTTCCTGCGAGGGATCATGCGCGACCTCATCAGGCGCGGCCATGAGGCGATAGCCTTGGAGCCCCTCGAATCGTGGAGCCGCAGCAACCTTGTGCAGGACCAGGGAGAGACAGCACTCGACGACTTCGCCGGGCATTTTCTAGAACTTCACGCCGAAATATATGATGCCGGCTTTAACCATGAAGCAGCCCTTGCCGATGCAGATGTGGTCGTGGTGCACGAGTGGACGGATCCTGGGCTAGTGGCAGAAATCGGCCGTGTGCGTGCCACGGGTGGCACATTCACCCTGCTGTTCCATGATACTCATCACAGGGCCGTTTCTTCGGCAGGCGACATCGCCGGACTGAGGCTCACCGACTACGATGGAATCCTTGCTTTTGGCGAAACCCTACGCGATCGGTATTTGAAAGCCGGCTGGGGCAGCACCGTGTTTACCTGGCATGAGGCGGCGGACGATACGCTGTTCAGGCCAATGCCGCAGGTGGAAAAGACGGGCGATCTGATCTGGGTCGGCAACTGGGGCGACGATGAACGCTCCGCAGAGATTGTCGAGTTTCTGGTGCAGCCGGCAAAGGCGCTCGGGCTAAAGACGCTGGTGCATGGCGTACGCTATCCCGACCACGCGAAGCAGGCTTTGACGGACGCTAACATCATATTCGGCGGCTGGATTGCCAACGCAATGGTGCCCCATGCCTTTGCCCAGCATCGAGTGACGGTGCATATTCCACGGCGTCCATACGTGCAGAACCTCCCCGGAATTCCGACCATCCGTCCGTTCGAGGCACTTGCATGCGGCATACCGCTGATCTCGGCACCCTGGGACGATGCGGAGCATCTGTTTCGCCCGGGGAAAGACTTTCTGATCGTGCAGGACGGCGAAGAGATGAAAGCACGGCTGCGGGAGCTCCTCTCCGACCGCGATCTCGCGCAATCGCTTGCTGCCTCGGGCAGGGAAACGGTGTTGGCGCGCCATACTTGCCGCCACCGGGTCGACGAACTCCTCAACATCCTAGCTGTCTGCGGTACCGATCGCGTCATCCGCAAGCTCGTTTCCCCGGAGGCTGCAGAATGAAGATCGCCTTTTACGGTTCAAGCCTCGTTTCCGCCTATTGGAATGGCGCCGCCACCTACTATCGTGGCCTGCTACGGGCACTCGCCGAGAAGGGGTACGACATCACCTTTTATGAGCCCGACGTCTACGACCGCCAGAAGAACCGCGATATCGATCCGCCGGAATGGTGCAAGGTCGTCGTTTATGAAGGCACGATCGAGGCGCTTAAGAACGTCGCGGCGCGGGCCGGCGAGGCGGATGTGGTCGTCAAGACGAGCGGCGTCGGTTTCGAGGACGATTTGCTGCTGGACGAGGTTTTGCGGGCCGCGAGACCTAAGGCGCTGAAGATCTTTTGGGACGTGGACGCGCCAGCGACGCTCGGGGAGCTGCGTACAGCGCCGGATCACCCGCTGCGCCGTGCCCTCTCGACAATCGATCTTGTGTTGACCTATGGCGGTGGCGACCCGGTGGTCGATGCCTACAGGGCAATGGGAGCGCGCGACTGTATTCCCATCTACAACGCGCTCGATCCAACGACGCACCATCCCGTCGATCACGAAACCCGCTTCAACGCCGATCTGGGCTTCCTCGGCAACAGGCTGCCGGACCGCGAGGCTCGGGTCGAACACTTCTTTCTGGAGCCGGCGGAGAGACTTCGCAATGCTAGCTTCATGCTCGGGGGCTCGGGTTGGCAGGACAAGCCAATGTCCGCCAACGTCAACTATATCGGGCACGTTTCCACCCGCGATCACAACGCCTTCAACGTGACGGCTAAGGCCGTACTCAACGTCTCGCGTGCCAGCATGGCGGAAACCGGCTTCTCGCCGGCAACGCGGGTGTTTGAGGCGGCCGGCGCCGGTGCCTGTCTTATTACCGACTTCTGGGAGGGCATCGAGCTGTTCCTGAAACCGAACGAGGAGGTTCTGGTGGCGCGCGATGGACAGGACGTGAGCGACATCCTTTCTGGGCTCAGCAACGAACAAGCACAGGTGATCGGCAAGAATGCCCTCAACCGCGTGCTAGCGGACCACACCTACGCCAGCCGTGCCGTGACCGTGAATGCGATCTTCCGCGCCCACGCAGCCCGGCAAATGGAGGCTGCCGAATGACACGCCCACTCGACATCGTCTTCATCGGCCTTTCGCTTTCTTCATCCTGGGGCAACGGCCATGCCACCACATTCCGTGCGTTGATCCGCGGGCTCAACGCGCAAGGTCACCGGGTGCTCTTCCTCGAGCGTGACGTCCCTTGGTACGCCAGCCAACGCGACCTGCCTAACCCTGATTTTTGTCGGCTGGCCTATTACTCCAGTGCCGGTGAGTTGACCGAAAAATTCGAAGTGGCAATCACGTCTGCGGATGCCGTCATCATCGGCTCCTACGTGCCCGATGGGGTGGCCGTTATCAAAGCTGTTGCCGCCCTAACTCCTAAGCGTTTGTGCTTTTACGACATCGACACACCGGTTACGCTCGCCAAGCTTGACCGCGGCGACGAGGAGTATCTGGCGCTCGAACAGATCCCGGTTTTCGACGTCTATTTTTCGTTCTCTGGCGGCGAGGTGCTGACCCGGCTGGAGCGAGCCTACGGCGCGCGCCACGCAATTGACCTCTATTGTTCCGTCGACGCGGAGCGCTACAGCAATACGGGCGAGGGTTTCGAATGGGATCTTGGCTATCTCGGCACCTATAGCCCTGATCGCCAGCCAACTCTTGAGCGGTTGCTGATCGAGCCGGCACGAGCCCTGCCGCATCTTCGCTTCGTGGTCGCCGGGCCGCAATATCCCAGCACAATCGAATGGCCTGCAAATGTAGAGCGGATCGAACATCTGCCGCCGCAGGACCATCCGAGCTTCTACAGCAGGCAGCGCTTTACTTTGAACGTTACCCGCGCCGACATGATCGCGGCGGGCTGGTCACCAAGCGTGCGGCTTTTCGAAGCGGCCGCCTGCGGCACGCCGATCATCAGCGACGAGTGGCGAGGGCTGAGCGAGTTACTTCCAGAGGGAGAGGCGATCTGTATTGCGCGCAGCTCTGATGATGTTGTTGCCGTCCTCACCCAGATGGATGAACAGCATCGGATGACCATGAGCCGGGCAGCCCATACTCGGGTCATGCAGTCACATACCGGCAGCGCACGCGCTCTTCACCTAGTGTCGGCGCTGGAGCGTCTCGCGGTCAAATCACCCGCGCAAGCCGAAGCGATCGAGAGACTTCAGGATGAGGACCGAGGAGAACGTAATGTTGCAAAAAGTGCATGACGGAAAAGCCAGAACTGTCCTTGTGGCTGGCGGTGCCGGCTTTGTCGGCTCGCATCTGTGCGACGCACTGCTCTTGCGGGGTGACAAAGTAATCTGTGTCGATAGCTTCCTGACAGGATCAAGGGGGAATGTTCGTCCGCTGGAAAACCACCCCAGGTTCCGTCTTGTTGAACAGGATGTGTGCCATCTCCTAAACATCGACGAGCAGGTTGATCAGGTCTACAACCTCGCCTGTGCGGCATCTCCACCCTCTTATCAAGCCGATCCAGTCCATACGATGATGACCTGTGTGGCAGGCACGGGCAACTTGCTCGCACTTGCGGAACGTCATAACGCGTCGTTTCTGCAAGCTTCGACGAGCGAGGTATACGGCGATCCGGAAGAACATCCGCAGCGTGAAGATTATCGTGGCAACGTCAGCTGTACCGGACCGCGGGCCTGCTATGACGAGGGCAAACGTGCCGCCGAGGCGCTTTGCTTCGATATGTTACGATCCGGTCGCGCCGACGCGCGCGTCGTGCGCATCTTCAACACGTATGGGCCGCGCATGCAGCCAAATGACGGGCGCATCATCTCAAACCTTTTAGTTCAGGCGCTCTCGGGCCACCCATTGACTATTTATGGTAGCGGCGAGCAAACGCGCTCTTTCTGTTTCGTGAGCGACCTCGTTACAGGTTTGATGGCACTGATGGACGTCGATCCGAATCCGGGCGCGCCCGTCAATATAGGTAACCCGGGTGAGTTCACCATCAATGAGCTGGCTGCGATGATCCTGACGATGGTTCCCGGACAGTCCGAAATCGTTTATCGGCCCCTGCCCAAGGACGATCCGCAGCGTCGCCGCCCGGATATCGCTCGAGCAAAAGAATTGCTCGGTTGGGAGCCGAAGGTCCCACTGTCGCAGGGCCTGCAACAGACAGCTGACTATTTTGCTTCAGTTCTTTTCGAGCCTGACCTGCGTGCGGCGGCCTCACGAGCAAAACCACGTTCCGGTCGAACCGATGTCTTGCAGATCGGAGCCTGAGGAATGGACGCTGCAAAAAAAGCGGATGATGACATCAAGCGTCGGCTCGCCGAACTTGGGCCCTGGTTCCAGAACATCCGCGTGCAGGGGGTGCCCACCGCCCCCGATCATTTCCTGGGCGATTATCCTTCCTTCAAATGGGAGGGGTTCAAGGAGGTGGTCCCGGAAGACTTGGCAGGACGCAGTGTACTCGACGTCGGATGCAACGCTGGCTTTTATTCCTTCGAGATGAAGAAGCGCAATGCCGGGCGAGTGTTAGGGATCGACGCAGACCCAAACTACCTCCGGCAGGCCCGTTTTGTGGCCGAGCAGACGGGCCTGGACGTGGAGTTCCGCCAGATGTCCGTTTACGACGTCGGAAAGCTCGGCGAGAAATTCGACCTCGTGATTTTCATGGGCGTGCTTTACCATCTGCGCCACCCTCTGCTTGCGCTCGACCTTCTATACGAGCACGTCGTAGGGGACCAGATGTTATTCCAGTGCCTACAACGCGGGGACGAGCGTCTGCCGGAGCTTCAGGAGAACTACGAGTTTTCTGAATGGTCCGTGTTTGACCGGCTTGATTATCCCAAACTCTTCTTCGTGGAGGAGCGCTACGCTTCCGATCCGACCAACTGGTTCATCCCCAATACGGCAGCCATGGAAGCCATGCTGCGCAGTTCTGGGTTCGTGTTCGACGCTCATCCGGAACGGGAGGTCTATCTTTGCCGCCGCGGTGAGCGGAATTATGCAGTCGAAGTGCCACCTCAAATCTGCTGAAGAAAGTGAAACAGCAGGCGCTGAAACCTGCCTTCCTCTGTTCTGCGAATGAGACGGCACACAAGCGTGCCGGAAAGGTACTGGAGGTGAACCTGCTGATGAACAGTGCGCACGACGAAAGCCCGACGACACCAGCAGCTGATGGCCTTACGCCGGCTCTCGCACGGAACATCGACGCGGTTATGCAGCGGCGGCGCGAAACAGCAAACGCGGCCTCGTCGCAAGAACGCGCAGCCGCTGCGATCAGTCGGTTCGCGGGATCGATGCCCTTCGTCTACATTCATCTCCTTCTATATGGGACGTGGATTGGCGCCAATTTGAACTGGTTGCCGGGTGTGCCCGCGTGGGATCCGTCGCTCGTCATTCTTGCTATGGAAGCTTCGGTCGAAGCTATTTTTCTGTCGACTTTCGTCCTGATAAACCAAAATCGAATGGCGGCCGAAGACGATACGCGGGCTGATCTCGATCTACAGGTGAGTTTGTTGAACGAGCATGAAACGACCCGTCTAATCGCTATGGTGGAAGCGATTGCAAAGAAGTTGGAGGTGCCGATCGAGGGCGACGAGGAGTTGAGCGAGCTGAAAAAAGATGTCGCTCCCGAAGCCGTGTTGGACCGAATTGAGGCGGAAGAGAATGATTAGGCTGTCACGGAGGCTCCCCGTAAAGTTATCCCGCCGGCGCCGATACCTGGACAAGACCGCAATCTCAGAAGTTCATGGGCAGATGGGCGATAGGGATGGCCTTCGGTATGGGGGATATCGACGGGTTCGTTGGCTTGGTCTTACCGGGTAAACGCCACGGCCTGCACGCATGTAAATTGTAGGACCGCTTTGATGACCGCATCGCAACCAGCCTCGTTGCTCGCTCTTGCTGAACGACTTGCCGACACGCAAATTCCATTTCTGTTTCTGACGGCTTACGATGAAAGCTTCGGTCGGAACGGCTGGCCTTCGACCGCGCAGATCAGTGCCTGTCTCTCGGCCAGTTTGCAGTGACAATCGAAAGCACCGCCTCGGGTAGTTCATGCATTTCTCAGTATTTCGTGCGGCTTGCAGGCTGGTTAGCGGGTTAGCCCGCCTGAGCGGAAAATTCGCAAACGACGCCCAAGCCGCATTCGACAAGGCGTATGTCTCCGCCCAGCTCGACGGCAACAAAAGTTGCTAACGACCTCGCCGATTTTACCAGGCAGCGCGCTGACTCTCCGACTATTCGTCCCCACCGTGCGGCTGTCTGCTCCGATCGTCCAAGGCCAGCTTTAGATTGCTACCTAGGCTATCCAGCAATGACGACAGGCGCTCAAGGTTTGTTTGGTAGGCCCCTCGAGCGTCGCGCTCTTCTGGGCCATATGGTCCAGAACAGCCCGATAAAGGAGGTCGCAGATCTCCCGAAGAGCACTTTCGATATTCTTGCTGTCTTCGCCGTTCGACATGAATCTCCTCCCAATCGCCGTGCTAGCCGAGGGCGTTCTCGATCCGTTCCATGTGATGCTCGGGCAGCAGGCATCGCCCTCTTCAGCCGCCGTGATCTCCGCAACCGTCAGTCCGGTCGAATGGCGAGCTCGTCGGAACTGTAACCCTTGGCGAGGCGGGCGGCACGACGGGCTGCTGAACTGCTCAACGATCTCGCCATCTGGCCCATTGATTGATCTCCTTGAAGTTGTCGAGAAATGCACGAGAGGCCAACGAGTCCGTGCTATTGCGATCCATCGCGACCACCCTCCAGCCTGAGCCGGCGAAGGCGCTCAGTTTTTTCCGCGCGCAAACGGCGTTCCTCTTCGGCCGCATCGGCCGCAACCTTGTTGGTATGTTCAAAAATCGCCGTGCGTTCATGCACGGTCAGTTTGTTCCTGAGCCGGCTTACCATGACAATCATCCTCGAGGGTTTCCTCATAGATGGGTGAAAGGGAGGGTCTTCACAACAGGTCTGAGCCCGCCGTCTGCTAGCGTACAGGCGCTGTTTGCGGCATTGTCTCGTCCGCGCCCTGGAACCATATCTGGGGATCAAGGATTTCACGCTGGTCGATGGCTCGGTTCCGTCCAAGAGCGCACTAAGGTCTCGCTCGGACTATGGAGAAGCGCGTGACCGGATCTGAGCTCTTCAGACATTGAATTTTCGGCATACGTTCAAACACACCTAGGAAGTCCGGAACTCTCAGGGTCGAGCAAGGTTTTCACTAACGTTCATCACGTGGGAACATGCCCAAAAGGAGTTTCATGATGTCTAATGCCACTGGGACCGGATCGACGTACAGCGTAAGCCCCGGAACAACGGAAAACCACTTCGGTCGTTCGGTAGAGAGCCAGGCTCAGATCGCCGACGCGGAGAAAATCGCGATGGCAACGGAGGTCGGTGAGGTTTTGAACGTTTATCGCCTGGAACCCGTCGCGCCGCCCTATGATGCGCGTTGGGATCAGGCTCCGTCTCTGGAAACCGTAATTGTTGCTGCGCGGACCGCAGGAGATGCTCGCATCGTAGCTGCCGGAGCCGAGCTGGATTTCCAGGAAATCGATGCTCTGCCTGCTGAAGATGTCTCGACGAGGAATGCGAGCGCATTTCGAGATGAGAAGGCGTACACTGTCGTTGAAGTGGAACACGGTCGGGAAGGCTTGCAGCGAGGGGTTCTTGAAGGCGAGGTTCCGGTCGATACTATTCGACCCACGCAAGTTTGAGCGTGCGGATGGTGCGCGATGGGAATCCTCCGTCCTCTCTTGACCATTATCGACCAAGTCAGGGGTTCGCGGTCGTAACCGGAGCATCCTCAGGCATTGGCCTAGAGCTAGCAAGGCGTGCCGCCGTCGCTGGCTTCGATCTTGTGCTGGCATCAGACGAGCCTCGAATTCACGATGTCGCGGTGGAACTGCGACAGACGGGCTCGATTGTCGATGCCATGTGCGTGGGCTTGTCCACGACGCAGGGTGTCGGTGACTTTGTGCACTTCGTCGAGGATCTGGACCGCCCGGTGGATCTGCTGATCGCCAATGCCGGCATCGATCATGGTGGAGCGTTCGTCGAACGGATCTATCGCAGACACTTGCAGTGATCGATACAAACATTAGAGGATCCGTGTCGCTGATCCATCAAATCGCCCAACGGATGGGCGCAAGGGGCGCCGGAAAGATCCTTGTCACCGCCTCGATCGTCAGCGTGTTACCCGGGCCATTCTCATGCGACCTACTGCGCCTCGAAGGCGTTCTTGTACTCGTTCACACAGGCGCTTCGGTACGAGTTGAAGGATAAGGGGGTTTCCGTCACTTGCGTGATGCCTGGCGTGACCGAAACCGGGGTATATGAGCGGGCCGGGATGCAGGATACGTGGGTCGGTCGCTCCCGAAAAGCAGACCCCGCAGTCGTTGCCAGGGTGGCTTTCGATGCTCTTTTATCTGGAAAGGCCGCGGCGGTCCCGGGCATCCTCAATAAGATCATAAGAGGCCTTTCCGCCATTGCTCCAGTAGCGGTGCTAACAGCAATCCACGCGGCAGCAACTCGACCGAGGAAATTCCGTAAGACGCGGTGACACACTGTCAATGAACGTAGCGACCCCGGCGGTCAAGCTCACTGAAAAGCCGGGCAACGAATGGGAGCCGACCGAAGCGAAGTTAGTCGCCTTTGGTCTTCATTGCATCGGTAACCTTGCGCTTGACCGGATCGGCATTGGTCTCGCCAACTGCATCTTCTTCCATATCCGGATCGTCCTTCGCTGGCAGGTAGCCTCTCGGTCTGTTCTCTTTTGGACCTTCCCAACGTGGCGATTGGTCCGTGGTGCCCGGTACGCCGTCCTTCGGTGAATCGATACCCATCGTAATCTACTTTTGCCGCAGCAAACATCGGAGATCCACGGGAGTTCCGCGCTTGACCCAACTTCAACGACGATTTTCAAACCAAACCGAATAACTCTCCTCGTCCGCCAGCGTACAGAGGCGAAGCCATCCAGGCGTAACGGAACTTGCGGCTTCTGCACCAGTTCGCGCGCCAGCAACGGTGGATCTGTCCCGCTACGGCGGGGTCAGTCCGTCGATAGCGAAGGAGTAACGACGAATGGCAGACCGGAAATCTGAACCGAAGAACAACTTTCGTGCTCCGATGGTTAGCAAGCGCCAAGACCGATCCGCGTCACTTAATCTCGAGGAGGTGGATATGAGCAAGGATGGCGTTCAAGGCGACGTCGCAGTCTCAAAGGGCCGGGCCAGTAACTTTGTGAGCAAGCTTCCCGAAGATGGTCTCAGGAGAAAACCTGATGTCGTATTACGCCTGGAAAGTCTCAGCATCAGGCCGACCGGACTTCGAAGGTATCGGGACACTCAGCGACCTGGAAGCTTATCTGGACGCATCAGGCTTGCCGGGAGCCTCACCGTCAAGGCCGATTATCGAGTGGACGTTGCGAATGCAACATAAGGGGCAGGGGTACTACAAGGAACCGACCAACTCGGAGGACCGGTGGTCACTGCTTTGGATCGAGCTCGCAGGGCGGAACTAAGGGCAGAACGAAACCGTGCCGCCCTTGTAGTAGGAACAACTGTCCAGAATCGTACGCAGATCTGCGCGGCCGGAACTCCCGTGCATCCCAAAGGTTACACCGACCGCTAAATCAACCGGGAGTTCGTCATGAAGCCAGCAGTTGCCCTCGTCACTGGAGCAGGATCAGGTATCGGGAAGGCAGCAGCGCTGGCTCTGGCGGCAGATGGTTTGAAGATTGGTGTGCTTGGACACACGCTCGAAGATGTTTCATCTACAGTAAACGAGATCCAGGAAAAGGGAGGAGATGCCGTACCTCTCCTGGCGGACATTACAGATGAAGCACAAATGTCCGAAGCAGTTCGACAGCTCGTTGACCATTATGGGCGACTCGATGTTGTTGTCGCCAATGCCGGCATCAACGGCGTGTGGGCGCCGATCGACGATCTGACGCTTGCCGAATGGAATGACACGATTTCAGTCAATCTTACCGGCACCTTCCTGACGATCCGCGCAGCCGTACCCGAACTGAAGCACTCGGGCGGCGGTTCGATCGTTGTCGTGTCGTCTATAAATGGAACGAGGACTTTCACGACTCCGGGGGCGACGGCTTATACGGCCACGAAGGCGGGACAAGTAGCCATGGTGCAGCAGCTTGCCCTGGAGCTTGCCCGGCATCACATCCGCATCAATGCGGTGTGCCCAGGTGAGATCGATACGAATATCGAAACGACCACCAAACTTCGAAAAGAAGACGAAACGGCGATACCTGTCGTTTGGCCCGACGGGCAGGTTCCTATCACGGGTGGGCGTCCGGGGCGCAGCGAGGATGTGGCAGACGTCATCGCTTTCCTGGCATCAGACAAGTCCAGGCATATCACCGGCTCTCCGATCTGGGTTGATGGCGGTCAAGGACTGCTCCGCTGATGGCGCACATCGTGCAAAATAAAGAAGGTGATGTATTGGTGGACTATGCATTTGGTCCCGTCATCTCGCATGGCGGTGTTGAGTTCCGGCTCTGGGCTCCATTGGCGACGGAGGTCTCGATCATTATCGGGGGAAGCCATCCCAGATTAATGGAAAGCTCGGAAGATGGCTGGCACCGATGCTTCGCCGCCGGCTTGAAACCAGGTAGCCAGTATAGGTTCGGCTTGCCGGATGGATCCGTGGTGCCAGACCCGGCGTCACGCCATCAACCACAAGACGTTCACGGTGCGAGTGAAGTCGTCGATCTTAAATCTTTCGAGTGGACGGCCAATGAGTGGTCGGGACGCCCTTGGGAAGAAAGCGTCATATATGAACTGCATGTCGGCTCATTTACCGCTGAGGGTACGTTCCGGGCAGCGATCGAAAGGCTAGCCCATCTTGCAGAGATTGGTGTTACCGCAATCCAGATCATGCCAATCAGTGATTTCCGCGGTCGCTACAATTGGGGCTATGACGGTGTCCTGCCTTATGCACCCGATAGCAGCTACGGCCGTCCCGAAGATTTTATGGCGCTGGTCGATGCTGCCCACCATCACGGCATTAGCGTCTTTCTGGATGTCGTCTATAATCATTTCGGACCCGATGGTAATTACCTGCCGAACTACGCACCGCTATTCACCGAGCACCACAAGACACCGTGGGGCAATGGCATCAACTATGATGGCGACGGATCGAAGGCGGTCAGAGAATTCGTCATCCAGAACGCGATCTATTGGATCAGCGAGTTCAGGCTGGACGGGCTTCGTCTTGACGCGGTGCATGCCATCAAGGATGACAACGAGGAGCATCTTCTTCATGAACTTGCCCGTCGAGTGCCGGAAGCGGCGGGCACTCGTCATGTTCATCTGATTGTCGAGAACGAAGACAATGACAGCGATTTGCTGATGCGCGATGACGCGGGGCGCCCGACGAGTTTCACGGCTCAGTGGAACGATGATATTCATCACGTCCTGCATATAGCCGCGACTGGCGAGACGTTCGGTTTTTATCAGGACTACGCTGATGACAACGGCAAGATCGGTCGCGCGTTAGCTGAGGGTTTCGTATTTCAGGGCGAGCATATGCCCTATCGGGGCGAGAGCCGCGGCAAGCCTTCGTCCGACCTGCCTCCTGCCGCGTTCATCTCCTTCATCCAGAACCACGATCAGATCGGCAACCGGGCGCTCGGAGATCGCATGATCACCTATCGGCCTCTGGACGCCATCAAGGCGGTGACCGCTGTCTATCTGCTGTCGCCGCAGATCCCGATGCTCTTCATGGGCGAGGAATGGGGAGCGCGCGAGCCTTTCCCGTACTTCTGCGACTTTGATGACGAGCTGAACGAGAAAGTCCGGCAAGGTCGGCGGCAAGAGTTATCACGGCTTCCAGGCTTTGATGCCGAGGACGCTCTTGATCCGACCGCCCTGTCGACATTCGAGATGGCAAAGCTCGACTGGTCTCAGCGTGATGGCGCTGACGCTTTAGAGATGCTTGCATTCTACAAGTCGCTTCTGACCCTACGGCACCAGCGGATCGTGCCGCTGCTGCAGGGCGTGCGTGCTGGAAACGCGTCATTTCGTCATGACGGACGCCTGACCATCGTTTGCTGGACGCTCGCAGCAGGCGCCAGACTTCACATCGTTGCGAACCTGGCTGACCAACCTGCAACAATTCCGGCGCCGCTTAGCGGTGAACAGATCTTTCTACTCGGCTCGGTCAGAGAGAAAATGCTCGCGCCGTGGTCCGTTTATTCTAGCATCAGTTCCGCTTGGCAATGATGTAAGGGAGGCACCATGGGTTCACATCTCGATCAGCTGGCTAAGCAACATGGTATCAGCCTGACGCGGCCGTCCCCGGATAATGTGGAAGTCCCGATCTCCGATGAAACGAAACGGCAGGTCCTTGCCGCCTTGGGCGTGGAAGAAAAATCTGTCGTTACACCGCTGAAGCAGAAGCCATCGAAGGCCACCCCCAAATCCTACTTGCCGGACGCCCTTAAACAGGGTCGTGTGTGGGGTATCAGTCTCCAGCTCTACGAATTGCGCTCTAAGCGCAACTGGGGCATTGGAGACTTCGAAGACCTGATCGACATGATCAGGCTCGCCTCTACCCTGGGCGCGGATTTCATCGGGCTTAACCCGTTGCATGCACCATTCCTTGCCGACCCAGATAGATGCAGCCCCTACGAGCCGTCCACTCGGCAAATGCTCAACCCGCTATACATCGCTGTCGATAACGTCACTGGCTTCACGGGCAGTCCGCAACTGGAAAGGCGACTGAGGTCACTACGGGAAACCGACCTGGTCGATTATGTCAGCGTTGCCGAGGTCAAACTGGAGCCACTGCGGGAAATCTGGCGTGCGAAGCAGGGCTCCACGGTCGGCACGAAAGACGGCGAGAGTTTCGACGCCTTCATCCAAGCGGGTGGAGACGTTTTGCGACTGCATGCGGTTTTCGAAAGCTTGTCAGCGTTCATGACAGAACGCGGTAATGGTGCAGGCTGGAAGGGTTGGCCGGTAGGATACCAGACACCGGATGGCCCCGAAGTCGCTGAATTTGCGGAGGCCCACGCCGACGACATCCGATTTCACATGTGGCTGCAATGGTTGGCACACCGGCAGCTCGGCAAGGCAGCTGCGGCCGCTCAGGACGCAGGCCTAAAGATCGGTCTTTATCTCGATCTTGCGGTTGGAGAAGCCATGGACGGGTCTGCCACCTGGGGTGAGCGTGACGCCTACATCTCGGATGCAACAGTCGGAAGCCCGCCGGACCCGTTTGCGACCGAAGGGCAGGACTGGCATCTGGCTGCTTTCCATCCGGATCAAATCGCCTCTGGCAAACAATCCCCTTACCGGCGGATGTTGACCGCAGCAATGCGTTATGCCGGCGCCGTCAGGATTGATCATGCCGCCGCGCTTCGGCGACTGTTCCTCGTGCCGCTCGACGATTCCCCTGATAGCGGCGCTTACGTGGACTATCCGCAAGATGAGCTGCTGCAGATCCTGGCCAACGCGTCTGCGCAGTTCCAGTGCCTGGTCATCGGGGAGGATTTAGGGGTGCTGCCGGAAGGACTGCAAGACGATCTGACGGAGGCTGGGATATTGTCCTATCGGATCCTCTCTTACGAGCGAGGCGAGGATGGCTTCATGCCTGCCGACGCATACCCACGTCTGTCGCTCGCCTGCATCTCAACGCATGACCATCAGACCCTGGCTGGCTGGTGGCGGGGTGCGGACATTGAAGCGCGTGCAGAGCACGGGATCGTACCCCCGGATATCAGCGAGACGCATGTCGAGGAGCGGCAGCACGAGCGCCAAGACCTTAAGATCGCGCTCGCCGATGCGGGCACAAAGCCGCCTGATCATCTGCCACCTGCCAACGCCACCGATGGCAAGCTACAGACGCTCGTGGTCAGCGCGCATCGTTTTATTGCCAAGACGTCCTCCGTGATGGTCGCAGTTCGGCTGGCAGACATGACGGGTGAGAAGCAGCCGACGAACATCCCCGGTACAAGTGACAGCTATCCGAACTGGAAGCCAAAGCTGAGCGTACCAGTTGAAGAACTGGGCAACTTGCCGCTGGTCCAGGAGATCGCAGATGTGATGCAGCAAGAGAGACCCTGAACTAATGCAGGGCCACAGCTTTCAGAAAGGAGTGAAGCATTGTCAAATGACCAGCAAAAGATCGCAGCCGCACTCGGCGTGGCCCCGAAATTTGATGTCGCGATGGAGGTGCGTCTTCGGACTGAGTTCCTGGCTCAGTATTTGTTGAGGTCGTCTTGCCGAGCCTATGTTCTCGGGATCAGCGGTGCCGTTGACTCACTGGCTGCTGGCCTTCTCGCGAAGGCAGCAGTCTGTCAGCTTCGCGCGGAAGGAAGAGACGCTCAGTTTATGCCGATCGATTACCGTATGGAGCACAGGCTGACGAAGCAGACGCGCGAAATGCCCTCGACGTTATCAAGCCCGACCGAACCGTGACCGTCGATATAAAGGTTGCTGCAGACAACATGATGCGTGCCGTCTCGGATCAGGCAGACGACCTGTTCGATCCAGCGCGGAAAGATTTCCATCTCGGCAATATCAAAGCCCGCCAGCGAATGATTGCTCAATATGCGCTCGCTGGTGCAAGTCAGGGGCTCGTGATTGGGACCGATCAAGCTGCCGAAGCGCTGATGGGTTTTTTCACAAAATTTGGTGATGGAGCAGCCGATATCCTCCCGCTCTCGGGCCTGACGAAGCGCAGGGTGAGGGCTGTGGCAGCACATATGGGAGCGCCAGAAAATCTCGTGCTCAAAGTACCAACAGCTGACTTGGAAACGGACGCACCGCTACGACCGGACGAGGATGTCTATGGAGTGTCGTACGAAGAAATTGATGATTCTCTCGAAGGCAAGCCGATAAGTGAGGCGGCAGAAGCGCTCATCCTTGGAACCTACAAGGCATGTGCTTACAAGCGGGGTCTCCCTGTCGTTCCGCCGGCGCACCTTTAAAGATGCCGGTTGCCGCAGCTGGTGTTCGCTCACAGGCTGGGAACTTCGAGTTGGTGACCGGGTTCGCGTTCTGGAGGCCGCGATGAGTTTCAAAAACTGGATCCATCTGTGTATCGATATGCAGCGAATGTTCGCCGAGGATTCGCCATGGCATGTCCCTTGGATGAGGGAGGTCTCACCACATGTCGAGGAAGTGGCACGGTGGCGCCCTGAACGGACAGTATTCACCCGATTTGTGCCGCCCAAGCGGGCGGGGGAGATGCCCGGCATGTGGCGTAATTATTATGAGAAGTGGGATACGATGACATCGAATCGGCTAGGGCCGCATATGATAGATCTGGTTCCGTCGCTCAGACCGCTTGTTCCACCAGCTCGCGTTTTCGACAAGATGACCTACTCACCGTGGACCAGTGGCGAGCTTCATCGGGTGCTGGGGGGAGAGGGGGTCGAAACGGTAGCCATTTCCGGGGGAGAGACTGACGTCTGCGTCCTTGCGGCCGCGATCGGCGCAATTGATCTGGGCTACGAGGTCATTCTCCTCAAAGATGCCGTATGTAGCGGTGCTGATCAGACGCATGATGCCTCCCTCGAGTTGTTGGGCGACTGATTTTCGGTCCAGCTCAAAATCCTTTCGACAGAGGCGTTTCTGGCACGCGCCTGAGATGGTCATCCCTATAGCTCGGGTCGTTCTCCGACAGGTTTGAAAGGGCTGATTATGGTCTGCGATGATCTGTGACGATACATTACAGTGAAAACATCCAGCCACCACCATCGGTTATATCGACGTAGTCACTATGTAGAGGTGAGGGCAGCATGACAATCATAGCAACAGCTGGATGGGCGGTTCCCAAGACCATCGCCAATCATTTTGTACAGCAGGGCAGCAGCCTGACGAGATATGCGACGTTTTCCCCGGAGTTGAAATCAAATCGACTTTCTACCGACGGCATCAGCAATCGACCTTCGAGCGTTGGGCCACTTCGGTGCCAGACAACTTTAAATTCTCGGTCAAAATTCCGAAAGAAATCACGCACGATCGAGCGATGGTCGATATCGCGGAAGCGTTTCGGAGATTTCTAGAGGATATCACGCCACTCGGCAGAAAACGCGGTCCCTTATTGTGTCAGTTGCCTCCGTCGCTTGCATTCGATGAAGATGTGTTAGCTGCGGCGTTCAAGGCTATAAGAGCTGCCCATCAAGGGCAGATCGTCATTGAGGTTCGGCACAAAAGCTGGAAATCGAAGGAAGCTGCTCATCTTCTGAAAGAATTCCAGATTGATCCGGTATTGGCTGATCCCGCCGTGGTCTGGGCGGCGTCAGGATTTTCTAAACCGCCTCGCTATGCCCGTCTCCATGGCAAGCCAAAGATTTATTACTCCAGCTACACAAATGAAGAGATCCTTGCTTTTTCGAAGCTGTTGGGACCCGACGCTTGGTGCGTTTTCGACAATACTGCGTCCGGCGCGGCTGCTGAAAACGGCTTAGAAATGGTCCAGCTCCTGACGTCAAAGCCTCGCCCCTAGAGAACCGCCCGGGGTTCAAAACGCGATCCTTCTTCCAATGTCGCGACCCGAGCCGACCTTCGAACAGGAAGGCTTGCGGACGGATATCCTGACCTACGGTCGTCTTCCAACCAAGCATAAACTTTCTCTTCGCCGATGTTGGAACTTCCCAAGCTCGTTCCTGTTCGCTGCCCGATATCTGTCCAGGTATCGGAATCCCACACGAGGAGAAACGATGTTCAGTTTTGACAAGCGTTTGCAGTATCCGGTCAAGGTTGGGTCCCCCGACCCCATTTTCGCTCGGATGCTCCAGCAGGCCATTGGTGGCGTTGAAGGCGAGATCCGCGTCTGCATGCAGTATTTCTTCCAGGCATGGGGCGCACGCGGCCCGACAACGAAATACCGGGACATGCTTCTTCACACGGCAACCGAGGAAATCGGCCATATCGAAATGCTGGCCACAGCCGTTGCCCTCAATCTCGACAAGGCCCCGGCCAGCCTTGCTGAAGCCGGCGCTGCAGACGGAATTGTCGGCGCAGTCATGGGAGGCGAAAATCCCCGCCGCGTCCTTGAAGGCATGCTGCACCGTCACATCCTGTCGACCGGCATGGCGGCCTTTCCAGGCAATTCGGAAGGTGTGCCGTTCGACATGTCGCATATTTATGCGAGCGGCAACCTCGCCGCCGACATGTATTGCAACGTGGCGGCTGAGAGCACGGGACGCGTGCTGGCAACACGGCTCTATAATGCCGCTCATGATGATGGCATGAAGGACATGCTTCATTTCATGATCGCCCGCGACACAATGCACCAGCAGCAGTGGCTGGCAGTGATCGAGGAACTCGGCGGACACGAAGGTGCGCTGCCTATTCCGAACAGCTTCCCCCAGGAAAAGGAAGATCAGACTCACAACTACGATTTCTTTGCAACGGCGTCGGACGGCTCAGTACCACCGCCTGCACGATGGAACGACGGTCCGTCAATGGATGGCAAGGGACAGTTCACAGTGTTCCAGAACGTCCCGATGGGCGACGAGCCAGTTCTCGGGCCGGCGCGCCCGGATAGTGGTGCCCAGAACGAGCAGATCGGAAAAGTCTAAGCCGTCGGCCGGCCCAGCTACACTGGGCCGGCGCGTCCGCTTGCAAAGCCAATGAGGATCACCGTTTATGGCAAGACTGAACCGCCGAGAAACAGGTGCCGTCGCGCTTGGCTTCAGTCTTGGAGGATTCTTTGACGGGATTCTTTTGCATCAAATCCTGCAGTGGCATCACTTGTTAAGCGGGCTTGAGCAGGCCCGTCTCGATATTCGCTTTCTCATCCTGACTGACGGCCTCTTTCACGGCCTTATGTACGTCGTAGCGATAATCGGGCTGTATCTACTTTGGACGTCACGCGCTCCGACAACACAAAGCGAGACCGAGCCTTTGCTCGCACGCGCTATGATAGGTTTTGGGATCTGGCATCTTGTTGATGCCGTCCTTTCGCACTGGGTTCTCGGCATCCACCGTGTCCGAATGGACGTCGAGCAGCCCTTGCTCTGGGACCTCTCCTGGTTGGCTGTCTTTGGATTGCTTCCTCTCGCGACTGGCTATCACCTGATGAAGAGGCGCACAGGCAGCACATCGTTTCTTTGTTCTCCTGTCGCACTCGTTCTTGCCACCTTGATCGCGGGATCGATAGCAAGTTTCCCGG
>Ga0209795_10000578_pt1 | contig 27034 bp, 23 predicted proteins | sample AgamicOrMarz_FD_187166 | JGI IMG/M metagenome (GOLD analysis project Ga0209795, IMG submission 187166) | Agave microbial communities from Guanajuato, Mexico - Or.Ma.rz (SPAdes) (version 2) | ecosystem: Host-associated > Plants > Phyllosphere > Phylloplane/Leaf | place: Guanajuato, Mexico...
TTTGCTATAAGGGGCTTTACCGAAAGTTTGCAAAAGGAATATGAGGATCACAGTATAAAAATAAATGCCGTTTATATGGGCGGAATGGATACCCCCTTTTGGGCTCACAGCGACCACATCAAAGACCTCTCACGCTTCCGCACTCCAAGAGAAGTGGCTGAAATTATTATGGAACAAATCGATCAGGACTCCATTATTATTGAAAGTAAAAAATCATGACGGTTTAGTCATGATTTTTCCAATTCTGCTAAGTATGTTTCAATGAGTTCCATTGGGAAACCTTTTCGATATAAGACCTGCTTCATCTTTTGTTGAAATTCAAAGCCACTGTAGTTACTATATTTTCGGGTAGCCTTCTCACCTTGGAATCGGATTGCATCCATATCCTCATCTGCCTCATTATTTACTGAAGCTTCATTAACAGCAATATTTATGACATCATAGGAATAACCTTTTCTAAGCAGCAGGTTCTCTAGTTTCTGCTTTTGAATTTTTAGTGATTCCTTAGTGTTCTTTTCGTAAAACTTTCCGCTTATTTTGGTGGCTTTTTCAATCTGCTGCTCTAAGGGATATTCCCCTAATGCAAGCATGAGTGTGGCCTCATCAATTCCTTTTTCCTTTAGTTCCATTTTAATGACAGTTGGACCTTTATCAGTAGTGTTGGCTTGAGTTCGTACATAAGCCAAGGCAAACTCCTCATCATTTATGTATTTCTGAGTGGATAATTTATGGATAATTTCATTGATGACAGGTTCCTCTATTTCCTTTGAAATAAGGTAATCCTTTATTTCTTTTTCCGACCTCATCCTTCTAGATAAGTAATGAATGGCTTTATTGTAGGCCTTACGAATGTCGTCTTGATACTGAATTTCGATTAAGGAAAAATCGTCAACTTCCATTCCCTTTTTTAATTGAAATTTAATGAGAACATTACTATCGACACTGAAAGCATATTCTTCACCCTTCCCCTTGCCGTAATCCATAAAAATATTAAAGCGATCCTGATTTTTCTGCTGTGTGGTGATCTTTGTAATAATGGCCATGTTATTCACCTCAACAATACTTTACCATATTCCTAATAAAATATTGTAAGATAAAACATAATAAGGGGGCGGAAAAATTGAAAATGACCATTGCGGGTGGAACAGGCTTTGTGGGGAAAGCTCTGATCAAGCATTTGTTGAAAAACAATCATGAAGTAATCATTTTAACCCGAAGAATAAAAGAAACGAATGGCAGCGAACGGATTCGGTACGTTCAATGGCTAAGTGAAAATTCAAACCCTTTACAAGAAATTGAAGGAACTGATATTTTTATTAACCTTGCTGGTGAATCGATTAATGGCGGTCGTTGGACACAACAAAGAAAAGAAAAAATCTTAACCAGTCGTTTAGAATCTGTTAAAGCATTGTTAGCCATCATATCTACATTAACCACAAAACCAAAGGCACTTATTAATGCGAGTGCAATTGGCATTTATGGAACATCCTTTGAGAAGATCTTTACGGAAAAAGAAAACCATGGCTTTGGGAATGATTTTTTGTCCAAAACAGTGCAGCAATGGGAAGACGAGGCAGGTAAAGCTTCCCAATTAGGAATACGCACCGTTTTTTGCAGGTTTGGAATCATCCTTGATAATCAAGAAGGTGCCCTTCCTAAAATAGCTTTTCCTTATAAATCATTTCTTGGCGGGCCAATTGGGAATGGACGTCAGTGGATGTCATGGATTCACATTGAGGATGTCGTAAAAGCCATTTCTTTTATTATCGAAAATGAGCAAATGGAGGGACCGATAAATTTTACCGCTCCGAACCCGGTAACGATGTCTGAATTTGGAAAAACATTATCCAAGGTATTGCACCGTCCCCACTGGCTCCCTGTCCCTAGCTTTGCCCTTCAAATGCTTCTTGGTGAAATGAGTACCTTGGTTGTTGATGGTCAAAAGGTATTACCGAAAAAGCTTTTAGATAATGGTTATCAATTTCGTTATACGGATGTCAATTTGGCATTAAAAAATATATTTTCTTAAAAACAGTATCATTCCTTTCCTAAAAGGTAAAAATGGAAATAAGTACATATAGTGCTTCTATTTTTTACCACATAGCTTGATGACGATTAACTTAAAAACTGTTGAAAGGAATGAGCAAAATGGCGGAAAAAAAGAAAAAAGATAAGGACCGAGGCAAATACCCATTAACAAGCATGCAGGAAGTTTCTTATCAAAGAGAGTTTAAAATGGCAGACCGTGCAGGCGGGTATCACGATAAGAAAACTAGACTATAGGTTAAACCATTGCTGCAATAAAGCGTAGAAATGGACTGATCTGCTGAAGTATTTTCCATTCATGGTTCCCTTTCGAATTGTAAATGATATTAAAGGGAGCAACTTGACTTGGCTCCTTGGATGTTAATAATGAAAGGGGTTTTTAGAAATGGGCCGTATGCATAACAGTGGAAAAAGTAATAGCAACAAAAGTTCACTTCCACAAACACCTAAGAACCTAAAAATAACAGATGGAAATGACGTTGAATATTCTGCAGAATTTGCAGACCATGCCGACCTTGAAGCACAAGCACGTGCTAACGCAGCAAATCAACGTGTAAATACGAGAAGAAATAAATAAATTAAAAGAAGCGGTAACAAAAAAGAAGCAGGGCATCCTGCTTCTTTTTATATGATAATTCCTTAAATCGCGACGTTTTTTGAGACTAGAGATTGGAAATCTTCTGTATAGGTGATTAATTCTCCCCATTCCATAAGATCTTTATCGGCAATCTTCCATGTATGTTTTTCGGTATCATGTCTGATGACTGCAAAATGAAAACGTTCAGTTGAATAAACATTAAAGCCCTTCTCTTTACATTGATCAATGAAAAAGTAATCCTCCGCTCGATTTACTTTTTCAAATTGAACATGTTTGAACACATCTTTTCTAAACATTAATGTTGCTCCAGCAACAGTGTCTGTGATTGAGTTCTCACTCCCTGATACATGGATCAGTGCTTTTTTATTTTTAAAATAGATATATAAAGAGCTTTTTCCGATAATAGAAATATCTTTATTTTTAAAAGCATCCATCGAACTTTTAATGTAGTCAGGCCCGTAATAATCATCGTCATCAAATTTTGCAATAATATCATGATTTGCTTTCATAATCCCAAAATTTAAACAGTCACCTAATGTTGCTTTTTCGTGTAGTTGATAAATCTGGACATTACGATATTTCTTTGCCTTTTTGATCCATCTATCAATATTCATTGAATCCTTATTTAAGATAATGATCAGTTCTTTATCCCTCCAGGATTGCTGTTGATAATTTTTGAAAACATTTTTGATATTTTCTTCTCTCATTGTACATGTAATAATGGAAACCACACTTTCACTTCCTTTCCTTGGAGAATTTTTTAAGAGTTCATGATCTTTTCTAAAAGGGAAGTTAAATTTGTAAACTTTTTTAGAGCTTTGATTGAATTAATATCTTCTTGAAGCTCTTTTCTATCGTCAGAGCTAAAGCCTGCAGCTCCTAAGATATTTATGTGACGGATGTCGATTTGAAGTATAAGGAGGATTGTTTCAAGGATGAAAATGAATTTTTCTTGGAATTTTAGAAATCGCTCTGGATGGGATTGAATGAGTAACTTATATTCGCTTAATACCTTGTTCATCGTTAATAAATCTGCTAGACCTGATATCTCTAATCCAAGAATTAGCACATCGATGTCATGATGCTTTTTCATAAACAGTCCCAGATTGTTAATTGCCTCTTTCCATTTACTTTCTCCAACAGGATGTTCTTGATGGTACGTTATCAAATCATTTCTAACAATATATTTGGCGCCCATTTTATATAGACGATAACCTATTTCCCAATCTTCGTAACCGTACTTGACAAAGTCTTCATCAAACAATCCTGCCTCAATAATAAACTTTTTACGAATAGAAACATTCCCAGTAAGAAAAGCCATCCAAGGAAACGCAAACCCTTCTAAGTCAGCAGGAAAATGGCGGGTTATCAGTTGGAACCAAGGGTATACTTCAACACCTAAATTTTTAAATACTTTCTTTTCAATATCTTTTTTTTCTAACAACGGATACGGTTCTTTACATGGATATTTAAAGTCAATAATCCTCGAATAAATCTCCTTGTTATTTTTAGATATAGTTGAGATTTTGTTTATATCCTTTTTGGTGAATTCAGGAAAGATGCATGAGTGTATGACTCTTGAATGCATTGCACCCGATATAATCAGCTTACTTTTTGATTGGTGGAGCTTATGATGTCTTTCAACAAAATCAGGTTCTGTTATCATTTCTGCATCTAGAAAAATAAGAATGCTGCCTCTTGCTGAACGAATGCCTAAATTTCGAACCTTTGCTCTTCCAAGATTCTTTTTATTACGTATATATTTAAATTGATATGGCGGCTTATAGCCCTTTACCTTTTCTTCCGTTTGGTCTGTTGAAGCATCATCTATAAAGATAACTTCCATTTTTGAAGGATTGAATGTTTGGTATTCAAGTGAGAAGAGTGTCAGGAGATTTAGTGGATATTTATTTAGGGAAGGAATAATAATACTGACTTCAATATCTCCGTTCTCATTTACTTGTAATTTTTCATTTTGTTTCCCTTTAGAGGAGCTTAAGTCCTTATTAATCCGGGAGTTTTGTTTTTTCCTATTTTTCCTCTGTGGTTTTTGCTTATTTACTGGGGGAGTTGGCCAAACACCATATAGACCTGCCTCGTTTCCAGTAAGCTTTTTATTCATATTATCCTGAAGATTTTGTTCTGTCCGACAGTGATTCCAAAGCCTAATCTCGTTGATATCTCCATTAAAGAAAAGACCAGTTTGCCCCCCAATCCTCCCCGATGGGTAGACATACGTTTTCGGGCTTCGTTCACCTTTTTTTACAAACTTCCCATTAATGAATAGCTGCGGCTCTCTTTCATCATAGACAACAGCAATGTGAATAAGATCATTAATTATGGCTTCATAGACTAATACTGCATACATATTTTTATTAGTGTGTTCATAAACCGTTATTCCATTTATTCCAACGGAAACACTAACCCCGGCATCATTATCGGACACCCCCTGTGCAGGTCCAATGATGTAATTCTTTCCACCTACTTCAACTGGCTTTTCCCGAGATTGTTGATCGATAGTATGAACGCTCTCAGGCATAACCCAAAACTCAAAGGTAAATGTATTTTCTAGCTTCGTTAATAATCGTCCATTCAAGCTATTCCCTAACATGACGCACCTCTTCAATTTTCATTTAAAAATAACTAGTCCATTTTGGTTAAGCTTTTACACAATATGAATAGCTTTTGATTTTGACTAAACTTATCCCCAGTTATTATTGAGAGAGCGCAAATTTCATAAAAAAAGAGCACTTACATGCTCTTTTTGGAATAATGGCTAAAATTTTTTTTTACAGGACAGCAAAAGTGACTTCTTTATTGTTGCCCAACCCCTCATATCCGCCTAATATTTGGAAGCGACACGTTGCCTTCTGCTGATTAATTAACTTTTCTATTTCCTCCCTAGTTGTCTGGATAACGGCTGTATCATCTGTAGCTTGAGCAATCCAAGTTATCAGAGGGTTTTTATAATCCTTTGAGAGACCTTGAATGAACCATAATTCGTCTCCATTTTCCTCTTTATCTCCATAATTAACTGCAATTGTTTTTGTGTAATTCTTATTTGTCGACTGATTTTGACAGACATAGACTAGATCTTCGATCACTGCACTTGCAGTTGGAAACATTCCAGCACCTGGACCTTGTAAAGTAATACTTCCAACAATATCTGAATTAACATTTACTGCATTTTCTACGCCTTCAATAGAATAAAAAGGATGAGACTTTCCAACAAGAGCTGGTCTAACTGCTGCGTTAATTTGGCCACCTTCCATACAAATACTTGCAATATGTTTAAACCTTAAACCATGTTTTTCAGCTGATTCGATTAATTCACTTGTAATCGAGGTAATCCCTTCCCGTCCAACCTCTTCCCAATTTGGTTCCTCTCCAAAAGCAATTCTGCTAAGAATCATTGTTTTATAAAACGCATCATAGCCTTCTACATCGTTGGTTGGATCCGCTTCAGCAAAACCCTTTGCTTGCGCTAAACTCAGAGCGGCTGAAAAGGACTGCTTTTTCTCACGCATTTCCGTTAGGATGAAATTCGATGTCCCATTTAGAATTCCTTGGATGTGACGAACACGATTAACATTTAATAACTGTCTTAAAGTTTGAATAACAGGTATACCGCCTGCAACTGTCGCTTCGTAACCCACTGAAACATTATGCTTCTCTGCTAACCGGAGCAGCTCATTCCCGTGGTGTGCAAACATTTCTTTATTTGCTGTAATGACGTGGCAGCCTTTTTGAATTGCTTGTTTTAGAAATGTAAAGGGCGGTTCTTTGTCGACGATTGCTTCAACAATCACATCAAGTTGAGGAAGGTCTAAAATTTCATCGAAATCTGAGGTGATTAAAACATCTTCATCAATATTTCTCTTTTTCTGTTTATTTCTAATGAGTACGGCTGCAACCTCGACCTTTCTCCCTAACACTCCCTCAAGCTCTTCTGTATGAGATTGAATTGTTTTATAAACACCTTCCCCAACTGTTCCAAAACCTAGAATTGCCACTTTAATTACAGACATGTTTATCCACCCTTCAATTAATATTAGATATGACCAAATGTAGTTTTACAAACATATAAATACGAAAAACCCTCTTCATAAGAAGAGGGTTAGTTTCCTCCTCTTATCTGCCAGGTTAAATAACCTGCAGGAATTAGCACCTTTTCAAGTATTACCTTGATGGTTGCCGGGCTTCATCGGGCCTAGTCCCTCCGCCGCTCTGGATAAGAGTTTTATGTAATTGTTTCATTCAATTTCCAAGTTATAAAAAGAATTCTAGTGGAATCCTTTGTAGTTGTCAATATTATTTGAAATTTCTTTTTATTGCGAGTGAATAAATCTCAAAATTTAAGCCCGCCAAATGACGGGCTTGAAAAAATTCATATTTATCGCTGCAGTTTTCCCTCAGCTAGCTTGATTTGCTTCTTAACTTGCTCTGGAGCCGTTCCCCCAAAGCTATTTCTAACACTAACCACATGCTCGGGAGCCAATACCACATAAATATCTTCCTCAAATAATGGGCTAAAGCTTTGATATTCTTCGAAACTCAAATCCAGCAAAAATTTGTTAGACTGGATTGCATATAACACGATTTTTCCGATTACTTCATGTGCATCACGGAAGGGCAGTCCTTTTCTCACCAAGTAATCGGCAATATCCGTGGCATTTGAAAAGTCATTGTTAATTGCCTTACGCATCACATCTTTATTAACAGTCATTGTTTCGATCATCGGCGCTAATAACATTAAAGAACCTTCAAGGGTTTCAACCGTATCAAACATACCTTCTTTATCTTCTTGTAAATCCTTATTGTAGGCGAGTGGCAAACCCTTGAGAACGGTCAACAAGCCGATTAAATTGCCATAAGTCCTGCCTGTCTTTCCACGTAACAGCTCAGGAACATCTGGATTTTTCTTTTGCGGCATAATACTTGAACCTGTGCAAAATGAATCGTCTAACTCCACGAATTGAAACTCCTGGCTTGACCAAATCACAAGTTCTTCCGATAATCTGGATATATGGGTCATGATAATGGAACCTATTGATAAAAATTCAAGAATAAAGTCGCGATCACTAACAGCGTCCATACTGTTAGGATAAACCGTTTCAAACCCCAACAATTCAGCCACACGTTCACGGTTAATTGGAAAAGTTGTTCCTGCCAATGCACCTGAACCAAGCGGAAGCCAATTGATACGCTTCAAACTATCAATCAATCTCTCTTTATCACGTTCAAACATCCAAAAATAGGCCATTAAATGATGGGCAAAGGAAACAGGCTGAGCACGCTGCAAGTGTGTATATCCAGGAATTAATGTTTGGACATTCTCTTTCGCCTGCTCGACTAATGCCTGTTGGACATCCTCTAATAATTTAATAAGCTCGGTCGTTTTTGTTCTTAAATACAGATGCATGTCGGTGGCAACCTGGTCATTACGGCTTCGCCCAGTATGAAGCTTTCCACCGACTGGACCGATTTTTTCAATTAATAGCTTTTCAATATTCATATGAATATCTTCATCTTCTACTAAAAATTCAACTTCATTGGTATCCACCAGCTTTTTAATAGAGAGAAGGCCATCCTTAATTTTCTCGCCATCCTCCATTGGAATGATGCCGCACTCACCCAGCATTTGCACATGGGCGAGGCTTCCAGCGATATCCTCCTTAGCTAGCTTTTGGTCAAAAGAAATTGAGGCTGTGAATTCCTCAACTAGCTTATTGGTTTCTTTTGTAAAACGGCCGCCCCATAACTTCGACATATCGTGCTCCTCCTTAACCCTAACAAGAGAGCCCTCGAAAAGGACTCGAGGGCAATCCGCATTATTTTAAAATAGATTCCTTTTTATTCACTTCTGAATTGACCTTTGTTGGCAAACCCCAAATCTTAATAAATCCTACAGCAGCATTATGATCAAACGCATCACCTTTTGAATAAGTTGCTAGTTCCTCATTGTATAGGCTGTATGGAGACTTTCTTCCAACAACAGTGTGGTTACCTTTATGAAGTTTAACGCGAATGGTACCAGTAACCGTCTTTTGAGTTTCATTAATAAATGCATCTAGGGCAGGTTTGATAGGTGAATACCAAAGTCCTTCGTAAATGATCTTAGCCATTTGCTGTTCAACCTGTGTCTTAAATTGAGTAACCTCTCGAGTTAAGGTTAAAAACTCTAATTCTTTATGGGCATTGATTAAAATTAGGGCAGCAGGATTTTCGTAGACTTCACGAGATTTAATCCCTACTAATCTATTTTCAATATGGTCGATACGGCCAACACCGTGCTTGCCGCCAAGCTCATTGAGAGTTTCAATTAATTGTACAAGCGGTAGTTTTTCGCCGTTTAGAGCAACGGGTACACCCTGTTCAAATTCGATTTCAACATATTCAGCCGTGTCAGGAGTCAACTCAATCGGATTCGTCCAATCGAAGGCTGCTTCTGGTGCCTCAGCCCATGGATTTTCCAGAACTCCAGCCTCACAAGCGCGACCCCAGATGTTGGCATCAATTGAAAATGGATTATCTAAATCGACCGGAATTGGAATTCCATTTTCCTCTGCATATTTAATTTCTTCGTCACGTGTCATTCCCCATTCACGAACGGGAGCAACAACTTTCAAGCTTGGATTTAATGCTTGGATGGAAACTTCAAAACGAACCTGATCATTTCCTTTACCTGTACAGCCATGAGCTACAGCAGTAGCTCCCTCTTTTTCAGCTACTTCTACTAATAATTTGGAAATAAGCGGACGAGACAAAGCAGAAGATAATGGATATTTCCCTTCATATAAGCAATTTGCTTTTAAGGCAGGTAAAATATATTCTTTTGCTAATAATTCTTTTGCATCGATCATATAGGCCTTAATGGCTCCAACATTCAGTGCTTTGTTTTTGATAGCATCTAAGTCTTTTCCTTCGCCGACATCTAGACCTAAAGCAATTACGTCATATCCGTATTTTTCTTGAATCCATTTTACTGAAACTGATGTATCTAAACCGCCTGAGTAGGCTAAAATAATTTTTTCTTTTGTCATGTTCATTATTCTCCTCTTACTATCTCTGTATTTTTATCCATCTGATAGAATTATTATACAACAAGTTCCATAGAAAAGGAAACTATTATTCTAGTAAAAGTTTTAAAATTGCTTTTTGAGCATGCAGACGGTTCTCAGCTTCATCAAAAACGACTGAATGTGGACCATCAATTACTTCTGCTGTTACTTCTTCGCCACGGTGGGCTGGTAAACAATGCAAAAAGATAAAATCATCCTTTGCTAATTTGCATAGTTCTTCATTTACTTGGAAACCTTGGAATGCTTTCAATCTCTTTTCCGTTTCTTCTTCCTGCCCCATACTGGTCCAAACATCTGTTACAATAACATCTGCGCCTTTCACGGCTTCTTCGGGATCATTTGTAATGAGTAGTGAACTTCCAGTTTGTTTTCCAATTTTAATGGCATTTTCGGTTATTTTACCATTAGGCAAATAGCCTGGTGGACTGGCAATACTAATATCCATTCCCACTTTCATAGCGCCCTCCATAAGCGAATGGGTCATATTGTTATTCCCATCACCAATATAGCAAAGCTTTAAGCCAGCCAATTTTCCTTTATGCTCTTGTATTGTTAACAGATCTGCCAACACTTGAGTTGGATGCTGAAGGTCGGTTAAACCATTAATAACTGGTACTGTTGCATGTTCAGCTAACTCCTCGACTGAATTATGTGAAAAAGTTCGAATCATTAAGCCATCTACATAACGTGACAACACTTTTGCGGTATCTGAAATACTTTCTCCTCTTCCCAATTGGATATCTTTTGTACTTAGGAATATCGCATGGCCACCGAGCTGCAACATCCCTACTTCAAATGATACCCTTGTACGGGTAGAGGATTTTTCAAAAATCATTCCTAAAACCTTTCCAGCTAAATACGGATGAGGTTTTCCTTGTTTTTGGAGTTTCTTCATCTCTATCGCCTCGTTGAGAAGATAGAGGATTTGATCTGTACTGAAATCGGAAAGCTGTAAAAAATCTTTCCCTTTCAGTTCCAGCACGGTTTTATTACTGATTTCGAATAAATTAATAGCCTCACCCATGAACGGCACCTCTTTCTTCCAACTTGTAATATTCATTCACTGAACGTACCTCAAAATCGGATTGCGTCCCTTTTTCAAGGTCGATTATCGCTTCAATTGTATCTAAATGTGTAAATACTGGCACTTTGTATCGAACGGCATGTTCACGAATCTGGAACCCAAATTTAATTTTATTACGACCTTGGTTCGGTATATTAATTACAGCCTTCATGGACTGGTTGCGGAAAAGTGTAATGACCTCATTATCATCTTTAATCACTTTTTCAACATGAATCCCATGGTGTTGAAAATAGGCAGCTGTCCCCTCTGTCGCAACAATCTTGTATTGTTTTTTTACAAGTTCTTGCATGATTGGGAGTGATGCTTGCTTATCGCGATCGGCAATGGAACAAAATAGATAATTTTCCTCTGATTGACCGCCAAAAGATGGAATCGACTTTTCAAGTGCTTCTTGATAAGTTACACCCATCCCAAGTGCTTCACCAGTTGATTTCATTTCAGGTCCGAGCACATGGTCGACACCTTTAAGTTTACTAGACGAAAACACCGGTGATTTCACTGAATAATAATCAGGTTCATCCATTAGTCCCGTTGTTGAACCTAAATCGGTGAGAGTTTCTCCTAATTGTACTCGAGTCGCCCATTCAATCATTGGTATGCCTGTAACCTTACTCATAATTGGCACCGTTCTAGACGAACGTGGATTGACTTCAAGTACATTAACCTGATCTTGATAGATAACAAATTGAATGTTCATGATTCCGATCACTGGTGCTGAGTTAGCAATTTTTCCAGCGTAATCAATTAATGTCTTTTTAATTTTATCTGACAATGAAAGCGGCGGGAATACCGAAATACTATCTCCAGAATGAACTCCAGCTTTTTCTATATGTTCAAAAATTCCCGGCACGACGATATTTTCACCATCACAAATGGCATCAATCTCGCATTCAAGTCCAGGTAAATATTTATCTACTAATAAAGGCCACATTGTAGCTTGCGAATTTTTCTCGAGTTGAGCTATATATTGATTTAATTCCGCTTCTGAAAAAATCGTAAACATTGCTTGACCGCCAATGACATAGGATGGTCTCACTAAAACTGGATAGCCTAACGTAGCAGCAGCTTTTTTCAGTTCTTCGGGGTGCGTCACTGTTTGCCCTTCAATATGTGGAATATTTAAATCCTCTAACAGTTGATAGAATTCTTTCCGATCTTCTAAGCGATCGACATTTTCCACGGATGTGCCTAAGATTTTCACACCCTCTTCTTCTAATGCATGGGCGATATTAATCGCCGTTTGTCCGCCAAACTGAATCAATACACCATCGACCTTTTCTTTTTCGATGACATGAAGCACATCCTCAGCAGCAAGTGGTTCAAAATAGAGGCGGTCCGCAACAGAGTAATCGGTACTAACTGTCTCGGGGTTATTATTAATAACTACTGCCTCGTAGCCCTTTTTCTTAATCGCTTTTGCTGCGTGGACTGAACAGTAATCAAATTCAATTCCCTGCCCGATACGAATCGGACCTGAACCAATAACGAGGATCTTTTTCTTATTGGTAACTTCAACCTCGTCAAATCCATGCCAGGTAGAATAATAGTATGGGGTAACGGCGTCAAATTCTGCCGAACAAGTATCAACCATCTTATAGCCTGGTTTCCAGTTGAGTTCTTTCCACTTGCTTCTTACCTGTTTTTCAGGAATTGCATAGATTTGCGCTAGCAGCTTATCGGCGATATTATTCCTTTTTGCCTCCTTAAGCAAGGAAACTGGAACATCGCTCCATTTATAGGTCGCTAATTCCGTTTCTAACGTAACGATTGAGCTAATTTTGTGCAAAAACCATGGATCAATCTCAGTTAATTGTTGAACTTTATCAAGGCCGATTCCTCTTCTAAATGATTCTGCAATGATGAACAGCCGTTGGTCATTCGCTTGTTTAAGAAGTTCATGCAAGGTCTTTTCTTCCACAAATTTATTTCCCTGGAGGCAGAGCCCATACACATTCATTTCCATTGAGCGAATGGCTTTATTTAAAGCCCCTTCAAAGGTCCGATCGATCGCCATTACTTCCCCAGTAGCCTTCATTTGCGTTCCTAAGGTGCGATCTGCTTCAGGAAATTTGTCAAAAGGAAAGCGAGGTAGTTTCACCACAATATAATCAATCGCTGGCTCAAATGATGCAAAAGTATTACCTGTTATTGGATTCACAATCTCATCCAAATGATATCCTACCGCACACTTTGCTGCCATCCTCGCAATCGGATAACCAGTTGCTTTAGATGCAAGTGCCGAAGAACGGCTTACCCTTGGATTGACTTCGATAATGTAATACTGATTGGATGCCGGATGAAGTGCAAACTGGATGTTACAGCCCCCGATAATCTTTAATTCTTTAATTACTTTTATCGAAGAATCACGAAGCATTTGATATTGGACATCTGTTAATGTTTGCGATGGGGCGACGACAATCGAATCTCCCGTATGAACACCAACTGGGTCCATATTTTCCATATTACAAACAATAATGCACGTATCATTAGCGTCTCTCATAACCTCATATTCTATTTCTTTCCAGCCTTTAATACTTCTTTCAACTAACACTTGATGAATCGGACTGGCTGCTAAGCCTTTTTTTAGAACCGTTTCAAATTCTTCTTCATTATAGGCAAAGCCGCCGCCATCCCCTCCAAGTGTATACGCAGGACGAATAATAACTGGAAATCCAATTTCTTTAACAAAGGATTCCCCTTCTTCGAAGCTGTGAATAATGGCAGACTCAGGAATGGGCTCCCCAATTTTAAGCATCAAACTGCGAAACTTTTCTCTATCCTCACCATTTTTGATGGATTCGACAGATGTTCCTAATAACTCCACGTTATATTTTTCTAAAATATTCTGTTCGTAAAGGTCCACCGTTAAATTCAAGCCGGTTTGACCGCCTAGTGTGCCAATAATCCCATCTGGTTTTTCTTTCTGGATGATTTTTTCAATGGTTTCAACAGTAAGCGGTTCAATATATACCTTATCGGCAACTGCTTCATCAGTCATGATGGTTGCCGGGTTATTATTAATTAAAACAACTTCAATTCCTTCTTCTTTCAAGGCTATGCATGCCTGTGTGCCTGCATAATCAAATTCTGCCGCCTGCCCAATAACAATGGGACCTGATCCAATCACTAATACTTTTTTTAAGCTGTTATTTAATGGCATATACTGTCTCTCCCATTGATGCGAACTGACTTACAAATTCTTTTAAGATATATTCTGTATCGCTTGGCCCTGGATGGGCTTCCGGATGAAATTGCACGGTTTGAATTGGAAAGTTCTTATGCTTTAACCCTTCAATAGAACGATCATTTACATTACGGTAAGTGACAGCAAATACGTTGTTGTCAATACTTTCATCAACCACAACATAGCCATGGTTTTGTGCGGTAATTTTGACTTTTCCAGTCAATAGTTCCTTAACCGGATGGTTACCACCGCGATGTCCGTAGGCTAGTTTTGTTGTTTTTGCCCCATATGCAAGGGCAATTAACTGATGTCCTAAACAAATCCCTAGCGAAGGATAGTTTTGGGTTATCTTTTTTATTTCTGGAAACCATTTTTTCAATTCCATCGGATCCCCAGGGCCGTTACTGAACAGGACACCATCTGGATTCAAGGCTTTGATTTTTTCATAAGGTGTATTGTAAGGAACAATGGTAACCGCACAATCCTCATCCAGCAGAGCATTGAGAATCGACTTTTTATATCCAAAATCCATTAGGACCACATGCGGGCCGTTATTCTTGAAAGATTGAATTTTTTTTGTTGATACCTTTTCTACCCAAAATGAAGCTTTTTCGGATGCTGAAATTTCGCAGTTCTTGGATTGGCTTATATACCCTTTTACCGTCCCACGACTGCGAATGGTCTTCACTAAAAGTCGTGTATCAATTCCTGCAATTCCCGGAACTCCAGCGTCTTTTAGTTTTTCTGAAAATTTATTGATTGATTGATAATGGCTCGGTGCTTCACATAAATCACCGATGATGACCCCTGATAAAGCTGGTGTGATACTTTCATTATCGATCGCATTTATCCCATAACTTCCGATGATTGGATAACAGAACGTAATAATTTGTCCTGCGTATGAGGGGTCGGTGATAATCTCTTGATACCCAGTCATGCTAGTATTAAAAACTACTTCCCCGAGAGACTCTTTTTCGGCACCAATTAGGACTCCTTCAAAGACTTCTCCCGTTTCCAAAGTAAGGTATCCATTCTGCAAAATATTCACTCGCCTTTCTCAATACTTTGGAAAGTTTTTTCCAATGCTTTAATAAATTCATTTATTTCTTCTTTTGTTACCGTTAACGGCGGTAAAATCCTTACTACATTTGGTCCGGCCGTTAAAATAAGAAGTTGGTTGGTGATCGCTTTTTGAACAATTTCTAAGGCATTTGTTTCAACAACAATTCCCTTTAGAAGACCTAGTCCGCGGATATCTTCTATAAATGAGTACTTTTCCTTTAAGACATGCAGTTTTTTATCTAAGTACGATGCCATTTCATTTGCTTGTTTTAATATGTTCGTATCTTTTATATGTGTAACCGTTGCGACTCCTGCAGCGGTGGCTAATGGGTTTCCTCCAAAGGTACTGCCGTGGCTGCCTGGGTCAAAGCCTTTGGCCGCTTCTTCTTTTGCAATTATCGCTCCGATTGGAAAACCTGAGCCAAGGCCTTTGGCAATGCTAATGACATCGGGCTCAATCGAGTACTGTTCATACGCAAAGAGTGTCCCTGTTCTTCCGATTCCTGTTTGGATTTCGTCAACCATCAAGAGGATATCTCTTTCTTTACAAATTTTTGCAAGTTTATTTACCCATTCTTGATTTGCAGGAATGACTCCACCTTCGCCTTGGACAAGTTCAAGGAGAACGGCTGCAGGTTCAATGGTATAAAGCAATTCAAGCGCTTCTTCATCATTAAATGGCAGATAGGTAAACCCTGTTACTAACGGATAAAATCCTTGCTGAATTTTTTCTTGTCCTGTGGCCGATAAGGTTGCTAGTGTTCTCCCATGAAAGGATTGCTGGAAGGTTACAATTTCCGGTGCTTCTATTCCTTTCACTTTGTTGGCATATCTTCTTGCTAATTTAATTGCTGCTTCATTCGCTTCCGCTCCACTATTACAAAAGAAAACCTGATCCCCGCAACTATTGGCTGTAAGAAGTGCTGCTAGCTTCTGTTGATTTGGGATGTTATAGAGATTTGAACAGTGCCATAAATTCTGTAATTGGTCTTCAAGTTTTTCTTTTACGACATCAGGAACATGCCCTAGGTTACAAGTCGCTATTCCGGAAGTGAAATCTAGATATTGTTCTCCCTGATCATCCCACACATAGCTTCCTTTTCCTTTAACGACTGTGACAGGGAAGCGAGTATATGTTGCCATTACAGGCGATGTTAGTGAGATGGAATTATTGATTGACATTACGCGATCCCCTCTTCTAAGACAATTTTAGTTCCGGTCAATTTACCATTCGTATAATCTATTAAGCTACTTTTTTCAGATCCGTTTATGATACTAACTTCGGGTATTTTATGGACAAGACCGTCAATGGCGGCTTTTACTTTAGGAATCATCCCCCCATAAATAGTCTTGTTTTTTATTAGTTCCTCGATTGTTGCCTTTGAGACTTTATCAAGCTTTGTCTTAGTACCATTCTTTTCAACTAAGATTCCAGGAATATCACTGATAAAGCAAAGATTTGCCCCTAATGCTTTAGCAATCGCCGAGGCAGCAATATCACCATTTATGTTATACCGTTGTCCACCAGCATCGATGCCGACTGGAGAAATTACTGGAATATTTCCTTGGGCAATGATTCCTTCAATTACTTCGTGATTGACCTCGACAACTTCACCAACAAAGCCTAATGTGTCAGCATTTTTGGTTGGCATAGCTTTTAATAGACAACCATCTACGCCACTAACGCCAAGGGCCTTTCCTCCAACTTCGATAATGTTACGGACAACTTGTTTGTTGACGGAACCGCTCAATACCATTTCAACAATATCTAATACTTCGTGATTGGTAACTCTCAGACCATTCACAAACGTGGTTTCAACGTTTAAATTTTTTAATAAGGATGTGATGAGTGGACCGCCTCCATGTACGATGATTGGTGTCCATTCGCTTGATTCATGAAGAGTAACGATATCTTCATAAAAGGATCTTGGAAGATTATCTAACACACTTCCGCCGCACTTAATGACTATATATTTCATTCTCTCGTCCTCCCTTACGTGCGGTAGGATGCGTTGATTTTCACATAATCATAAGTTAAGTCGCATCCCCAGGCTGTAGCGCTATATTCACCTTGGTTTAATTCAACAGTCAATTTCACATTTTCCGATTCCAAGTATTCCTTTACTTGTTCCTCTACAAAATTACTTGGCAGTCCATTTTCAAATACCGTGAAAGGTCCGATTGCCACCTTAATCGCGTTAGGTTCAACAGGTACACCGCTATATCCGATAGCCGTAACAATTCTCCCCCAGTTTGGATCCGTCCCATAAATAGCAGTTTTTACAAGATTGGATGAAATAATTGCTTTACCAACTGCACATGCTGCATTTTGGCTGTAGGCTCCATTTACTTGAACTTCTACCAATTTTGTAGCACCCTCACCATCTCTTGCAATTTTTTTAGCAAGGGACTCACTTACGATTTTTAACCCTTGTTTGAAACTATTCCATTCTGGGTGGTCTTTAGTTAGTTGATTATTCTCTGCTAACCCATTTGCCATAACTAAGACCATATCGTTTGTACTTGTATCACCATCAACTGTTATCATATTAAATGTTTGGTTAGTGACTTCTCGAAGTGCTGTAAGCAGGTCTTCTTGGGCAATGTTTGCATCGGTTGTTACAAATCCGAGCATGGTCGCCATGTTTGGGTGAATCATTCCCGATCCTTTTGATGCTCCACCGATGGAAACAGTCTTTCCATCGATCGTCATTTGCACTGCTGTATGTTTGACACAAGTGTCGGTTGTTAGGATAGCTTTTTTAAAGTTATTTTCATCTTGGTTCTCTTTATTTAGGATTTGTTTTATCCCCGTTAGCACTTTATCCATTGGTAAAAGCTCTCCGATGACTCCGGTTGAAGTAACCGCAACGAGATGTTCTTCTATGCCCAATTCGTTTGCAAAACTCTTTTGCATAGCGAATGCATCAAGTAAACCCTGTTCACCTGTACATGCATTAGCATTTCCTGAGTTCACAATAATTGCTTGAACTTTATTCTCCTTTGCGATACTTTCTTGGGTAACTAACAACGGAGCTGCTTGAAAGATGTTGGTTGTATACACTCCTGCTGTTGTTGCAGGTACTTCTGAAACGATATATCCTAAATCAAGTCGTTTTCTTTTTATTCCACAATGCATTCCGCCTGCTTTGTACCCCTTCGGTAAGGTAACACTACCTTCTTCTATTACAACGATCTCATTCGTAGATGTAGCTTGTGTCAATTTAATTTCCCCCTTCGTTCATCTAAAAATCAAGGTAGTTTTTATTATTTATGGATACATAGGAATGTCCGTGAGCCCCATTCGCTCATCCCAGCCATTCATCAAATTAAAGTTTTGAATGGCCTGCCCAGCTGCCCCTTTAACCAAATTATCAATAACTGAAATGATGGTTAACCGGTTTGTTCTTTCATCAACATGCAGCCCAATATCACAATAATTACTTCCAGAGACCTCTTTTGTTGAAGGAATATTTCCTTCTGGCCGTACTCTTATAAAACGAGATTCTTGATAAAATTGTTTATATAACTCGATAACTTTTTGTGTTGAAATTTCTTCTTTAAGGTTCACATACATCGTGCACATAATTCCCCTTGTCATAGGTACAAGATGGGTAGTAAAAGTAATGGTCACTGGACTTCCACTCTCATCTGTAAGGACTTGCTCAATTTCAGGTATATGTTGATGTTTTCCTAATTTATAAGCTTTAAAGTTTTCATTGATTTCGGAGTAATGTGCCGTTAATGACAGCCCTCTTCCTGCTCCAGAAACACCAGATTTTGCATCTATGATTATCGACTTTTCATCTGCTAAGTTTGTATTTAATACCGGAATAAGACCCAGCGTTGTGGCGGTTGGATAACAGCCAGGATTAGCTATTAAGTTAGCATTCTTTATTTCTTCTGCATAAATTTCACTTAATCCGTAGGTTGCTTGTTGCAAATATTTATCCTCTGCTGGTGAATGCTTATACCATGTTTCATATATATCACCGGACCTTAGCCGGAAATCTCCAGATAAATCAATACACTTTATTCCCCTATCAACTAGTTGTGGCAAAAGTTTGCTGCTCACACCTGAGGGGGTTGCAAAAAATACAATATCGTTCTTTTCAGACAATTCATCAACATCTAATTTTTCAAGTGGTTGATCAGCAATGCCAGAAAGGTGAGGATAAATTTCGCTAAAGCTAGACCCTGATTGTGAGTTAGATACAACTGAGCCAACCTCCAAATAAGGGTGTTTATTGATTAACCTTACTAATTCAATCGATCCATACCCGGTACCACCGATAATTGCAGCCTTCAATTTACCCATCTCCTAAGTTGCTTTCATAATGAATTATTATACATAGTTTTATATAATTATTCAATGAAAAAATAGCTTAATTTTCTGTTTTTAATGAAAATTATCCCCTTTATTCATGAAAACGCTTTCATTTTTAAATGTAAGATTATACAATTTTTATGCATAGTGATGTATATAAAAAAACCATTTATTAGGCGTCCCTTCTCTCATAAATAAAAATAAAAAAGCACCCAGTGAGTGCTTTTCAAATGTTTATAAACTTGCATGTAACAGGTTTAATACATTTCTTAATTCATTAACTGCCACCTGTCCTGGCGCAGAGGCTTTTTTTGCTGCTCCAAAGGTAAGAGCTGAGCCAAATAATTCTCCGGACAATCGACTAATGACTCCTTTACCTGCCATAGACATGGTAATGAAAGGTCGATCAGCATACTGCTCGTTCATTGTATTAGTTGCTTCTAAGAGAGTAAGCACATCCGCCGTATTAGTTGGCATCACGGCAATTTTCGGTAGATCTCCACCCAATTCCTGTGCTTTTCGTAATCTTGAGATAATTTCTTCCTTTCCAGGTGTCTTATGAAAATCATGGTTAGAAATAATTACATAGACATTTTTGGCATGTGCAACTTCAATAAAGCCTTTGACCTCATTTTCTTCATTGAATAATTCAACATCAATGATATCGATCATGCCCGTTTCTACTATCGTCTTGTTTAATTCAAAATAGAACGAAGTGGAAATTTCCTTATTTCCGCCTTCTTTATGACTTCGAAAAGTAAAGATAAGTGGTGTTTTAGGCAGAATCGTTCGAATTTCAACTAGAGCCTTTTTCACTTGCTCAATATTTTCCACTTGATCAAAAAAGTCGACCCGCCACTCGACCACATCTAAGTCGATATTTTTAAGAAATACCGCCTCTTCCTTTAATTCTGCTATGGATTCCCCCACTAAAGGCACACAGATTTTTGGGATTCCCTCCCCAATTGTGAGGCCTCTAACAGTAACCGTTTTAGACATTTTCCCCACTCCTCGTTTATCTTTTTGAAATTTTCAAGAGCAGTCTTGGTTTATTCCGAATAAGAAATTAATTCTTTTACAATTTGGTCAGCAATTTCTTCCGTATTTTTGTGATCGGTAGAAATCTTCAAATGATGGTTCCGATAAATATCTTGTCTTTTATAAAAAAGCTCTTCCATTTCTTCCATAGACTTTCCTTGTAAAACAGGGCGACTGTCAATAATTAACCCTAATCGATCCTTCCAGGCTTCCAATGATAGTTCTAGGAAAATAACCATACAAGATGCCAAACAGGTCTCCCTAATCTCCTTTTGAAGGAAAGCTCCTCCACCAACAGAAATAACCTTTTGCTTTTGTTCTGCTAGACTTTCAATTAAACTTTTTTCTCTATCTCTAAACTCTTTCTCACCAAATTCAGTAAAAATTTGGGACACAGGCATGTCATATTCTTTTTCAATTCTTTCATCAATATCAATAAATTCTCGATTGAGTTTAGTAGCAACTTTCTTGCCAATAGTAGTTTTTCCAACACCCATAAACCCAATAAATACAATACTCTTGTCTCTTTTCTCCAAAATACCCCAGACCTCCAATTGGATAAATCAAATTATTAAGCATAATTATAATGCTATTTTGAGATTTTAGACAATTATAAGAATAATTTATTGGTGCCTGACACCAAAAGAAAGAGACCCACACAGGAGTCTCTACGTCTATTGTTTCATTTTCGGATCAAGTATGTCCCTCAGCCCATCGCCCATTAAGTTAAACCCGAGCACGGTTAGCATAATAGCTACCCCTGGGAAGAATAATGTCCATGGTGCCTGCGTGATATAGTTTTTAGAATCAGCGAGCATTTTCCCCCACTCCGGTGTTGGTGCCTGTGCCCCCATTCCTAAAAAGCCAAGGGCAGCCGCCTCAATAATTGCTGTAGCAATTGCTAGTGTAGCTTGGACGATTACTGGCGATATGCTATTCGGTAAAATGTGGCGAAGGAGTATTCGTGTATCCCTCATCCCGACAGCACGGGCAGCCATAATATATTCTTCCTGTTTTACGCTTAATACCTTAGAGCGAACTAGTCGTCCAAAGTTCGGGATGTTTATCACAGCAATCGCAATCAACGCGTTTTGCAATGAAGGTCCTAAGATAGATACCACGGCAATTGCCAAAAGAATACTTGGAAAGGCAAGCATAATATCAAAGATTCGTGAGATAATCGCATCTACCCAGCGTCCATAGTATCCAGCTACAATTCCAAGGAATGTCCCTGCCACAACAGACCCTAAGACTGAGAAAAAGCCCACCCACAAAGATATTCTGGCCCCGTAAACAATTCGAGAAAAAATATCGCGTCCAAAGTCATCTGTCCCAAACCAATGATCGCTTGAGGGCGGGAGCATTCGATCGGTTAAAACTTGTTCTTTATAGCTATATGGTGCAATCACAGGAGCGATCACAGCAATAATAATAAAAAAGACGACGATTCCTAAACCAATTACCGCTAACCGATTTTTATAGAAAGAAAGACAAGCTTCCTTCCATGGAGGTGTCAGCTTTTCTTCAACAATTACCGCCGTTAAATTTGTCGGATTTTTTGCAAGTTCCGCCACTTTAGGTTCCCCTCCTCTATTTCGTATATTTAATTCGTGGGTCCACAACTACATACATTAGGTCCACGATTAAATTAATAAGAACAAAAATTGCCGCAATTATTAAGATCCCTGACTGAATCACCGGATAATCACGGTAGCCAATCGCATCATATAGATATCTTCCGATGCCTGGCCAGCCAAAGATTGTTTCTGTTAAAATAGCTCCTCCAAGTAATAGACCTGTTTGTAATCCGATAATAGTCAGAACAGGAATGACTGCATTTTTTAAGGAATGCTTGTACACCACCCAGAACATGCTTAATCCTTTTGCTCTTGCTGTACGTACATAATCCGACTTCATCACCTCGAGCATCGTTGCCCGGGTCATTCTAGCAATAATCGCCATTGGAATCGTAGCAAGTGCCATGCTTGGCAGGATCAAATGTTTTAAGACCGTTATAAATTGATCAAATCTCCCTTGTAATAGGGTATCAATTAAATAAAAATTGGTAATCGCTGAAACAGGATCTCTCACATTCTCCCGTCCTGTCGTCGGCAACCACCCTAATTCAATTGAAAATGCCCATTGTTCCATTAAACCAAGCCAAAAAATAGGCAGCGATACCCCAATAAGGGCAAGAACCATCGCAACATAATCAAACCATGATTTGGAGAACCAAGCACTGACGATCCCTGCATTAACTCCAACAATGATGGCAATAAGCATGGCTACGACTGTCAGTTCGGCCGTTGCAGCTAAGTATGTCCAAATTTCTTCATTAATTGGACCTCTTGTCCGAAGTGAGACTCCTAAATCCCCATGAATTAAGGAATTGATATAATCTACGTATTGTATGTACCAGGGCCTGTCTAACCCTAATTCTTTTGTTAACGTGGCAATTGATTCTGCTGTTGCTCTCTGTCCAAGAATGACCTGAGCGGGATTTCCTGGAATAGCATGGATAATAGCAAATACAACAAGTGTCATCCCAATTAAAACAGGTATTAATGAAAATACACGGCGGACTGTATAAGTTAACAAGTTATTCACCTCACCGAAAAGCGGAAGCGCCTTATTAGACGCTGCAGCTAAACATTTTTTTTACAAAAAAAAGAATGATTTTAGTTAACAAAAGGGGAGGCAAAGCTTCCTCCCCTTTCTGCCAAGATTATTTAAATTCAACTTTTGTCAGCGCTTCTGATCCAGTTGGGTGTGGTAAATAATTTGCCACGTCTTTTCCTGCTGCTAACAGCGGTGTAGAGTGAACAAGTGGAACCCATGGAGCATCATCGTGGATGATGACTTGTGCTTCTTCGTAAAGTGCATTACGCTTCGCTTGATCAATTTCAGTTTGTGCTTTAATTAAGACGTCATGTAATTTGTCATTGCTGTACTGAGAATAGTTATTACTTCCAATGCTGTCTTTATCGAGCAAAGTGTATAAGAAGTTATCAGGGTCACCATTGTCGCCTGTCCAGCCAAGCATGAACATATCAAATTCACCTTTTGCTGCTTTATCTAAGTAAGTAGCCCAGTCCACAGATTGGATTTTGGCTTTGACATTGATTTTGCTTAAGCTCTCTTGAATCACTTCAGCAACTTTTTGTGCTTCTGGCATATAAGGGCGAGCTACAGGCATTGCCCATAAATCGATTGTAAATCCTTTTTCGTACCCAGCTTCTTTTAACAATGCTTTAGCTTTTTCTAAATCATATGGATACGGCTCAACTGCTTTATTGTAGCCTTCGATGGAAGGAGGCATTGGATTGACAGCAGCAAGGGCTTTCCCACCATAAAACGCATCAATGATTGATTTCTTATCGACAGCGTAGTTAATCGCTTGACGAACGAGTTTATTATCAAATGGTTTACGAGTAGTAGTTAAACCAATATAACCAACATTCATTGATGGACGTTCAATCACTTGAAGATTGGCATTTGCTTTAACAGTAGCTTCATCTGAATTATTTAGTCCATCCATCACGTCGATCTCGCCATTAGCAAGAGCATTAAGACGTGCAGTATTTTCAGGGATTACACGGAAAATAACTTTGTTTAACTTAGGTAAGCCTTTTTGCCAATAATCAGGGTTCTTCTCAAGTGTAATTGTATCGTTTTCTTTCCACTCAACGAATTTAAATGGACCGGTTCCAACTGGATTTTGTCTAAACTTGTCACCGTATTTTTCAACAGCCGTAGGGCTAGCAATTCCAAACGGAGACATGGCCAGGTTCTTTAAAAATGGAGCTTGTGGACGTTTTAGCACAAATTGAACGGTATTGGCATCAATTGCTTTGACTTCTTTAATAACATGGCCTTCATCCTTTTTATATCCGCCAAACATTGTGTAGTAAGGGAATTTGTCGGAATCTCCGTTCATCCAGCGGTTAAAGTTGAATACCACTGCATCAGCATTAAAATCAGTACCGTCATGGAACTTAACTCCTTGACGAAGCTTGAATGTGTAAGTTAAGCCGTCAGGTGTAACTTCCCACGATTCAGCAAGTCCTGGATTAATAGTGGTATCTTGATCACCATATTGGATCAAAGTTTCATAGATGTTTTCTGTTACTTTGAATGCTTCACCTTCAGTTGTAGTGATCGGATCTAGTGATGTAGAATCTCCTCCACGACCATAAACTAGTGTATCCTTTTTAGATTCACTTCCACCTGCAGGATCCTTTTTGCCTCCTGTTGCTTCATTCGTTTTGCCGCTACAGCCAACTAAAAACATGCTGATGGCTAATAGAGAAATCAACAGCAGTTTAAAAGACCTTTTCTTCATAAGATTTTTACCCCCTTATATTTTTGTTTTTTATCATAAATGCCGCAAATCACTTGTTATATAAGTGACATGCGACAAAATGACCGTTAAGATTTTGTTCCGCTGGTCTAGTATTTTTACAAATATCCATCACCAGTGAGCATCGTGTGTGGAAGGCACAGCCAGAAGGAGGATTAGCTGGACTAGGAAGTTCTCCTTCGATTAAAATTGTTTCCCTCTTAATATCTGGGTCTGGTATTGGTACAGCAGAAAGAAGTGCCTTTGTGTAAGGATGCTTTGGATTTTCATAAAGTTCCTCACTATCAGCTAACTCTATTAATCTTCCTAAATACATCACGCCCACGCGATCGCTAATATGTCGTACAACCCCTAAATCATGTGCAATAAATATGTAAGTAAGCTGGAATTCCTTTTGTATATCCTTCATCAGGTTAAGAACCTGGGCCTGAATCGATACGTCGAGTGCTGAGACAGGTTCATCCGCAATAATTAGTTTGGGCTTAGTCATTAACGCTTTTGCAATCCCAATCCGCTGACGCTGACCACCGCTAAATTGGTGTGGATATCTTTTTGCATGGTAACTGCTTAAGCCCACCACCTCAAGCATATCTCTCACTTGCTTTTGCCGTTCCTCTTTCGTACCAATACCATGAACGATCAGCGGCTCCTCAAGAATCTGTTCGATTGAGTGTCTTGGATTAAGCGACGCATAGGGATCTTGAAAAACCATCTGGATATCCCGGCGAGTTTTTCTTAATTCAGACTTTGACATGCTGGTAATCTCTTTATCTTCAAAAACAATCTTTCCGTCACTCGCTTCAATCAAACGCATGAGCAAACGGCCGGTAGTAGATTTGCCGCAGCCGCTTTCACCAACGATGCCCAAAGTCTCCCCTTTTCTAACATAAAAAGATACATCGTCAACCGCTTTGACTTCTCCTTGTTTCTTGCCAAATAGGCCGCCTGTAATCGGAAAGTACTTTTTTAAACCATTAACTTCAAGAAGTAACTCCGACATGGATGTCTCTCCCCTCCTTCAATGTATGTAGGAAACAGCGTACTTCATGTCCGCCTTTTTCCATTTTAAATAAATCTGGTGTGCCTTCCTGGCATTGAGCGAATGCCTCGCCACATCTAGCCGCGAACCGGCAGCCCTTTTGGATCGTGCCAGGAGTAGGGACTGTGCCTGGAATACTATAAAGCCGTTCCTTTTTCCCTCTTAAATCAGGGACGGATTTTAATAGGCCCTTTGTATACGGATGCTGAGGATTTTTAAGAATTGTTCTAACATCACCCTGCTCTACAATTTGCCCAGCATACATGACAATTACCCGTTCACAAATTTCTGCCACGACACCTAAATCATGGGTAATGAGAATGACGGTTGTATTTGTCTTTTTATTTAAATCCTTCATTAATGCGAGGATCTGTGCTTGAATGGTTACATCAAGTGCGGTTGTGGGCTCGTCCGCAATCAACACCCTAGGATTGCAGGCCATTGCCATCGCAATCATAACCCGTTGCCTCATTCCGCCCGAAAGCTGATGAGGATGCTCTTTAAGGATTCCTTCTGCCCTTGGAATTCCAACCAGTTTTAATAATTCCACACTACGCACTATTGCTTCTCTCTTTGAAAGATCTGTATGTAATCGAATAGCCTCTATTAATTGATTGCCAATTGTAAACAGCGGATTTAGTGATGTCATTGGCTCTTGGAATATCATTGAAATTTGATTACCGCGGATTTTCCGCCACTCTTTTTCGGATAAATTCTTCAGGTCTTTTCCTTCAAAAATGATTTCACCATTCTCGATTTTTCCTGGAGGAGACGGAATCAGCCCCATCGCTGCTAGTGAAGTGACACTTTTACCACTCCCCGATTCACCGACGATCCCTAAAATTTCACCATCCTTTAAATCAAAACTGATACCATCAACAGCTGGAACGAATTTTTTTCCTGATTGAAAAGACACCTTTAAGTCCTTTATTCGAAGAATAGGATCCTTTTCCACATTTACACCTACCTGTACATTCGTTTGTTTTTATGAATTCCCACTAATCAGAAATATAATAATATAATAAATTTTAAAATAATTATGACGTATATTACTTTATTCGCAATTGCGAATTTTGTCAATTATGTGAAAAAAAGTACATAAATTACCTATAATACGTAGTCGCGTTAAAGTGATAATGTATCTTCTTTACGTTATGTACGAAATTTTTTTATTTAAATATTAAAATACTAAAATTCATAAAAAATAATGAAAA
>Ga0209795_10000581_pt1 | contig 26979 bp, 24 predicted proteins | sample AgamicOrMarz_FD_187166 | JGI IMG/M metagenome (GOLD analysis project Ga0209795, IMG submission 187166) | Agave microbial communities from Guanajuato, Mexico - Or.Ma.rz (SPAdes) (version 2) | ecosystem: Host-associated > Plants > Phyllosphere > Phylloplane/Leaf | place: Guanajuato, Mexico...
GGTGTCGGTGGCGCCGGTGAGGATGTTGGCCTGCACCGTGGGTGGAAAGAGTGCGTTGCCGATGCCCTCGCAAATGTCACTTAAGCCTTTGTCCGCCCCGGTCTTGCTCATGGCGATGCCGACCACGGCACCGACCACGGCGCCGAGCAGGAAACAGCCCAGGCCACCGGTGGCCACCGTAATGCCGGTGGCGGCGACCACCGCAGCGGTTGCCACGGCCGTGATCGCAATGTTGGCCGCCACCTCCAGCACCCCGCCAAGGATGTCGGCCATCATCGAGGTGTGCTCCAGCGCATCGCCCAGGCGCGCGGCCCAGAGTGCGTCAGACATGTCGCAGCCCCGGACGTTTGACGGGCGTCTGCTTGAAGGGGTTGATACCTACCACTACGCCTGTCTCCTTGGCGATGAGTTGAGAGTCCGTTGTAACGTTATTTCAGCTGGACCACGGATTGAGCAGCGCCACGCCGCTGCTTTGGAAATCACTCGTGTTGCGAGTGACCACAGTCAGCCCGTGGACCAGTGCGGTCGCGGCAATCAGAGCGTCGCATTCATTACTGCGGTCCGGTACATGCAGCCGGGCGCAACGCAGCGCGACGGCGCGGTCGACCGCCAGGATTCTACCTGCAAACGCAGGCATGACATGGTCATCCAGCCATGCGCGCAAGCGGCTGCCCTGAACCGGGTCCTTGCGTTCGAAGCGCAACACACCGGTTTCCAGCTCCAGCACGGTAATCGCAGAAACGTAGAGGCTGGGGGCGGGCACGCTGCGCGCCCAGGCTTGTACATTCTTGTCTGCCTGCGGCTTGCGCAGTTCCGAGATGACATTGGTGTCGAGTAAAAACATCAGGACAAGTCTACCGGCCGAGGGGAGATGACGGCACGCTCGGTGTCGAAATCGATATCCGGCGTATCGGGCATGACCAGCAACTCGACAATGCTGGTGCCTATGCCGGTCAATTTCTGGTACTCCTCAATGCTTAGCAGCACATGGGCTGGCTTGCCACGGTCGGTGATGATGACGGGCCCTTCGCGGCTGGCTTTTTTGGCACCACTTGTGTCGTGGTTGAATTCGCGGCTGGAAATGGTGGTGATGGACATCGAAGTGCCCTCATTGAGCTTGAATGTAGGCACGTTACTACCTGGTTGAATGGCCGGCAAGTGAAACGGACTCAACCAAGCCCGCGCCGATAACAAAAAAGGCCCCGCCAAGTTGATTGGCGGGGCCTTTCGTGTATCAGGTGAGTGCCTTACTGGGCGTCAGCGGCCGGAGCCTTTTCGCCGTGGGACAGGCTGTAGACGTAGGCGGCCAGCAGGTGAACCTTGTCATTGCCTTGCAGATCAGCCTGGGCCGGCATCTGGCCCTGGCGACCATAGCGGATGGTCTGCTGCAACTGAGCGAAGCTCGAGCCGTAGATGAACGCCGCCGGGTGTGTCAGGTCAGGCGCGCCCATGGCAGGCGTGCCCTTGCCGGCTGGACCGTGGCAAGCCACGCAGTTGGCGGCGAAGAGCTTCTGGCCATTGGCCGGGTCGGCCTTGGCGCCTTCCGGCAGCTTGCGACCGTGCAGGCCGGTCACCAGGTACGAGGCGACGTCGGCAACGCCTTGCTCGCCAACCACCGCAGCCCAGCCCGGCATCACCGCGTGACGACCGCCCATGATGGTGGTCTTGATGGTTTCCGGCTCACCGCCCCAGCGCCAGTCGGCGTCGGTCAGGTTAGGGAAGCCGTAGGCACCCTTGGCGTCGGAACCGTGGCAGACCGAGCAGTTGGAGGCGAACAGGCGGCCACCCATCTTCAGGGCTTGCGGATCCTTGGCGACTTCTTCGATGGGCATGGAAGCGAACTTGGCGAAGATCGGACCGAACTTGGCGTCCGAGCGCGCCATTTCCTTTTCCCACTCGTGAACACCAGTCCAGCCGGTCTGGCCGTTGGCGAAGGCGGTCTGCTTTTCGGTGTCCAGGTAGTTGTAACCTGGCAGCAGGCCTTTCCAGTTGCCCAGGCCAGGGTAGAGCACCAGGTAACCGAGGGCGAACACGATGGTGCCCACGAACAGCATGAACCACCATTTCGGCAGCGGGTTGTCGTACTCCTCGATCCCGTCGAAGGAGTGGCCGACCGTCTCTTCGGTGGCTTCGCTGCGCTGGCCCTTGCGGGTCGACAGCAACAGCCAGGTCAGGGAGAAGATCGTTCCCAGGCTGAGGACTGTGACGTACAGACTCCAGAATGTAGTCATTCTTTGTTACTCCTAGAAGCTTGCTCGACGTGCTTGATGGCTTCGGGATCATCCGCGAACGGCAGCAAGGTCGCGTCGTCAAACTCCGACTTGCGCTTGGGGCTGAACACCCACAGGGCCAGGCCGATGAAGGCCACCATCACGACGACGGTGCCCAGGCCACGAATCATCCCGATATCCATTAAGAATCACCGTTTGCTTTTGATGATGGTGCCCAGGCCTTGCAGATAGGCCACCAGCGCGTCCATTTCGGTCTTGCCCTTCACGGCATCCCTCGCACCGGCGATGTCTTCGTCGGTGTAAGGCACGCCCAGGGTGCGCAGGACTTCCATTTTTTTCGCGGTGTCTTTGCCGTCGAGCTTGTTTTCTACGAGAAACGGGTAGGCCGGCATTTTCGACTCCGGCACCACGTTGCGCGGGTTGTACAAGTGCGCACGGTGCCAGTCATCGGAGTAACGACCGCCAACACGGGCCAGGTCCGGACCGGTACGCTTGGAACCCCACAGGAACGGGTGGTCCCAGACGCTTTCGCCGGCGACCGAGTAGTGGCCGTAGCGTTCGGTCTCGGCGCGGAACGGACGGATCATCTGCGAGTGGCAGCCGACACAGCCGTTGGCGATGTAGATGTCACGGCCTTCCAGTTCAAGGGCGGTACGCGGCTTCATGCCTTCGACCGGCTTGTTGGTCACATCCTGGAAGAACAGTGGAACGATTTGGGTCAGGCCGCCGATGCTCACGGCGATGACCATGAAGAAGGCCAGCAGGCCGATATTCTTCTCTACTGCTTCATGCTTCATCAGTGAGCTCCAACTACGGCGATCTTGGCGGCGGCTTCAGCTTCAGCCGGGTCAGAGGCACGAACGGTGCGGTACACGTTGTAGGCCATGAACAGCATGCCGCTGGCGAAGAACGCGCCGCCCAGGGCACGCACGATGTAGCCAGGGTGGCTGGCTTGCAGGGCTTCGACGAACGAGTAGGTCAGGGTGCCGTCGTCGTTGATTGCGCGCCACATCAGGCCTTGGGTGATGCCGTTGACCCACATCGAGGCGATGTAGAGCACGGTGCCGATGGTCGCGAGCCAGAAGTGCGCGTTGATCAGGCCGGTGCTGTGCATCTGCGCACGCCCGAACAGTTTCGGGATCATGTGGTAGATGGCGCCGATGGAAATCATCGCTACCCAGCCGAGTGCGCCGGCGTGTACGTGGCCGATGGTCCAGTCGGTGTAGTGGCTCAGGGAGTTGACGGTCTTGATGGCCATCATCGGGCCTTCGAAGGTCGACATGCCGTAGAACGCCAGGGACACTACCAGGAAACGCAGGATCGGGTCGGTGCGCAACTTATGCCAGGCCCCCGACAGGGTCATCATGCCGTTGATCATGCCACCCCAGCTTGGCGCCAGCAGGATGATCGACATGGCCATGCCCAGGGACTGTGCCCAGTCCGGCAGTGCGGTGTAGTGCAGGTGGTGCGGACCGGCCCAGATGTACAGGGTGATCAGCGCCCAGAAGTGAACGATGGACAGGCGATAGGAGTAGATCGGACGCTCGGCCTGTTTCGGCACGAAGTAGTACATCATCCCCAGGAAGCCGGTGGTCAGGAAGAAGCCCACCGCGTTATGGCCGTACCACCACTGGATCATCGCGTCGGTCGCGCCCGAGTAGGCCGAGTACGACTTGAACAGGCTGACCGGCAGCGACATATGGTTGACGATGTGCAGCATGGCGGTGACGACGATGAACGCACCGTAGAACCAGTTACCAACGTAGATGTGCTTGGTCTTGCGCTTGACGATGGTGCCGAAGAACACCAGGCCGTAGGTCACCCAGACAATGGCCAGCAGGATCGCGAGGGGCCATTCCAGCTCCGCGTATTCCTTGGTGGTGGTCAAGCCCATTGGCAAGGTCACGATGGCGCCGACGATGACCGCTTGCCAACCCCAGAAGGTGAAGGCGGCGAGGCTGTCGGAAATCAGTCGCGTTTGGCAGGTTCGCTGCACGACGTAGTAAGAAGTGGCAAACAACGCACAACCACCGAAGGCGAAGATCACCAGGTTGGTGTGCAGCGGGCGCAGGCGTCCAAATGTCGTCCATGGCAGATCGAAGTTCAACTCCGGCCAGACCAGTTGCGAGGCGATGAAGACACCAAGCCCCATGCCAAGGATCCCCCAGACCACCGTCATGATGGCGAACTGGCGGACTACCTTATAGTTATAAGCAGTCGGACTGATTGCTGTGCTCATTCTAAGGTTCCACGGTTTGGGTGTTTTATTAGGATAAAAATCGGTCGCAAGTATGGAGAAAGCGGGGGGTCATTGCAACGCGCCATGACCTCGGTCAATGCTTTCCAACGCTGATTCTGCGGCCTTTCCATGTTCCGTGTAGGGACAAAAATGGCCCCCGGCAAAATGTCGTAACCAAGGAAAGAGGCGAGGGGGTCGGGTCGGTTGTAACGGGGTGTGTTCAAACACGACGTTCGGACGATACTCGGCGGTTGTCGTGGTCGCCGGTATCTGCCTGTCTTTACGGCATTTTTGTCGAACGATTGTCGAACACATCGGGTCGGGTCGACCTGAAACCGGCAGTCGCCAGTGCACGCTGAGGCAAGCTTAGACCCGATTCCGGGGAACCGAAAGGCAGACCTTGGAAGGGTGCGACAATGCGTCGCGCAAGGGCACGGAACTGCCGCATCCGGATGAATGCGGCTGTTCGTGTGGTCAGGATTTATTCGCTTTTGTGTTCCGCTTGCAGGCGCTCGGCGCCAGCGTTGTGGGACAGGCTGTAGACGTAGGCCGCGAGCAGTTGCACCTTGTCATTGCCCAGCAACTCGCTCTGCGCCGGCATGTGACCCTGGCGGCCATGGCGAATGGTTTGCTGTAACTGAGCCAGGCTGGTGCCATAGATGAAACCGGCCGGTTGCGTCAGGTTTGGCGCGCCCATGGCTTCGGTCCCCTGGCCGGTAGCCCCGTGGCAGGCGACACAGGTGGTATTGAACACCTGCTGGCCCGCTTGCAGGTCGGCACCGTTGTCGGCCGGCAGTGGCAGGCCCGCCAGATCGTGGCGCACGTAGGCGGCCACGTTCTTGACCCCGGTATCGCCCAGCACTTCGCCCCAGGCCGGCATTGCTGCCATGCGACCGCCCATGATGGTGGTCTTGATGGTGTCGGCCGCGCCGCCCCAGCGCCAGTTGTTGTCGGCCAGGTTCGGGAAGCCGAAGGCGCCCTTGGCGTCGGAGCCGTGGCAGACCGAACAGTTGGAGGCGAACAGGCGACCGCCCATCTTCAAGGCCTGCGGGTCCTTGGCGACTTCTTCCACTGGCATGGCGGCGAATTTGGCGAAGATCGGCCCGAATTTCCCGTCGGCCTTGGCCATTTCCTTTTCCCATTCATGGGCGCCGGTCCAGCCGTTCTCATAGCCCGGCAGGATGCCTTTCCAGTTGCCCAGCCCCGGGTAAAGGACCAGGTAGCCGACCGAGAACACCAGGGTGCCAGCGAACAGCAGGAACCACCACTGTGGCAACGGGTTGTCGTATTCCTCGATGCCGTCGAAGCTGTGGCCCATGGTCTGGTCGACGCTGCCCTTGGTCTCGCCCTTGCGGGTGCCGATCAGCAGCCAGGTCAGGCCGATCAGGCTGCCGAGGGTCAGTACGCAGATCCACGTACTCCAGAAGGTGGTCATGGCCGGGTACTCCTTGTTGCAGGGTCTTGGGGATGGGCGATGTCGGCGGGTGGCTCATCAGCGAATGGCAGCAGGCGCGCCTGGGCGAATTCCGGGCCGCGCTTGCTGCTGAATGCCCACAAAAGCAGGCCGATGAAGGCCACGAACACTACGACCGTGCCCAGGCCGCGGATCATTCCAGTGCTCATTTCAAGAAACATGGGGCTCACCTCTTGCTCTTGATGGCAGTGCCGAGCACTTGCAGGTAGGCCACCAGTGCGTCCATTTCGGTCTTGCCCTTGAGGGAGGCCACGCTGCCGGCGATGTCATCGTCGGTGTAGGGCACGCCGAGGGTGCGCATGGCGCGCAGCTTGCCTTCGGTGTGGCTGCTGTCCACCGCTTGGGTCACCAACCAAGGGTAGGCTGGCATTTTCGACTCCGGCACGACGTTGCGCGGGTTGTACAAGTGGGCGCGGTGCCAGTCATCGGAGTAGCGCGCCCCGACCCGGGCCAAGTCCGGTCCGGTACGCTTGGAGCCCCACAGGAACGGATGATCCCAGACGCTTTCGCCAGCGACCGAGTAGTGGCCGTAGCGCTCGGTCTCGGCGCGGAACGGCCGGATCATCTGCGAGTGGCAGCCGACGCAGCCTTCACGGATGTAAATGTCGCGGCCTTCCAGTTGCAGTGCGGTGTAGGGCTTCATGCCGTCCACCGGTTTGTTGGTCACGTCCTGGAAGAACAGCGGCACGATCTGGGTCAGGCCACCGATGCTCACGGCCAGCACCATCAACAGCATCAGCAGGCCGACGTTTTTTTCGATTGCTTCGTGTTTCATGGCGGACTCCTCAGGCCATCTGCGCAGCAGCGGCGGCTTCGGCAGGCTGGTAGGCCCGCACGGTGCGCCAGGTGTTGTAAGCCATCAGCAGCATGCCGCTAAGGAAGACCGCACCACCCACCAGCCGTACGATGAAGCCGGGGTGGCTGGCCACCAGGGTTTCGACGAAGGAGTAGGTGAGCGTGCCGTCCTCGTTCACGGCACGCCACATCAGGCCCTGAGCGATGCCGTTGACCCACATCGAGGCGATGTAGAGCACGGTGCCGATGGTCGCGAGCCAGAAGTGCGCGTTGATCAGGCCGATGCTGTGCATCTGTGGCCGGCCGAAGACTTTCGGGATCATGTGATACAACGCGCCGATGGAAATCATCGCCACCCAGCCGAGTGCACCGGCATGTACGTGGCCGATGGTCCAGTCGGTGTAGTGGGAGAGGGCGTTGACGGTCTTGATCGCCATCATCGGACCTTCGAAGGTCGACATGCCGTAGAACGCCAGGGACACTACCAGGAAACGCAGGATCGGGTCGCTGCGCAACTTATGCCAGGCGCCCGAGAGGGTCATCATGCCGTTGATCATGCCGCCCCAGCTGGGTGCCAGCAGAATCAAGGACATCACCATGCCCAGGGACTGCGCCCAGTCCGGCAGGGCGGTGTAGTGCAAGTGGTGGGGGCCGGCCCAGATGTACAGGGTAATCAGCGCCCAGAAGTGCACGATGGACAAACGATAGGAATACACCGGACGCTCGGCCTGTTTCGGCACGAAGTAGTACATCATCCCCAGGAAGCCTGCGGTGAGGAAAAAGCCCACGGCGTTGTGCCCATACCACCATTGCACCATCGCGTCGGTGGCCCCGGCGTACACCGAGTAGGACTTGGTGAAACTCACCGGCAGTTCCAGGTTGTTGACGATGTGCAGGATCGCTACGGTCAGGATGAAGCCGCCGAAGAACCAGTTGCCCACGTAGATGTGCTTGGTGTTGCGCTTGGCCACGGTGCCGAAGAACACGATGGCGTAGGCGACCCAGACGATGGTGATCAGGATGTCGATCGGCCATTCCAGCTCGGCATACTCCTTGGAGCTGGTGTAGCCCAGTGGCAGACTGATGGCCGCCAACAGGATCACCAATTGCCAGCCCCAGAAGCAGAATGCGGCGATTTTCGGCGCAAACAGCTGGGTTTGGCAGGTGCGTTGCACCGAGTAGAACGAACTGGCAAACAGGGCGCAGCCGCCAAAGGCGAAGATCACCGCGTTAGTATGCAGCGGGCGCAGGCGGCCGAAGCTGGTCCAGGGCAAGTCGAAGTTGAGCTGCGGCCAGACCAATTGGGCGGCGAGAAAAACCCCGAGCCCCATGCCGACGATGCCCCATACCACCGTCATAATGGCGAATTGGCGGACCACCTTGTAGTTGTAGGCGGTACTGATAGAAGTGTTCATGGTTCCCCATCCACGGTTCAGCCGAAGTGAGCGCCTGCCCAAGGCAGGGCCGCGTGCTTCGCCTGGAGTTATAGGCAGACTGAAAGCGAGGCAAGCATGGAGAAACAGCACAAGGCCAGTATTGACGGGGATCAATGGGCGCGGTGTGTGCAGCGGCACGGTTGGTTGTGGATGCCCGCGCAACCGCGCGATGGCGCCGAGCCGCCGACCCTGATCCTGGCCCATGGTGCTGGTGCGCCGATGGACAGTGGGTTCATGGACGAAATGGCTACGCGCCTTGCCGCACATGGGGTCAACGTGTTGCGCTTCGAGTTTCCCTATATGGCCCAGCGACGTGTGGACGGGGGCAAGCGTCCGCCCAATCCGGCTCCCAAGCTGCTGGAATACTGGCGTGAGGTGTATGCCGTGGTGCGGCCCTATGTCGCGGGGCGGCTGGCCATTGGCGGCAAGTCCATGGGCGGGCGGATGGCGAGCCTGCTGGCCGATGAGCTAGGCAGCGATGCGCTGGTATGCCTGGGGTACCCGTTTTATGCGGTGGGCAAACCGGAGAAGCCGCGGGTCGAGCATCTGGCCGGGTTGAGAACCCCGACCCTGATCGTGCAGGGCGAGCGCGATGCCTTGGGCAATCGCGAGGCGGTGGCGGGGTATGCGTTGTCACCGAATATCGAGGTGTTGTGGCTGGAGGCGGGGGATCATGATCTGAAGCCGTTGAAGGCTTCGGGGTTCAGTCATGGGCAGCACCTGGAGACGGCGGCGCGGGCGGTGGCTGGGTTTCTTCAGCAGAATTGACGGTATCTGGGCCGGCCTCATCGCGAGCAGGCTCGCTCCCACAGGGGGAAATGCGTCCAAATGTGGGAGCGAGCCTGCTCGCGATAGCGATATGCCAGACAATAAAAAACCCGGAAGCTTTCGCTGTCCGGGTTTTTTGTGCCATCCAAGGGTCAGCGGTTAAACCGCTCCACCAACGAATACTGCGTATTCGCCGTGCGGGTCAGTTCTTCGCTCAGCAGCGCCGAGCTGTGGGCCTGTCCAGAGGTCTGGTCGGCCAACTCCGAGATGTTGCTGATGTTGCGGCTGATCTCCTCGGCCACCGAACTCTGTTCCTCGGTGGCGGCGGCGATCTGGGTGGTCATGTCGGTAATGTTGGCCACCGCTTCGCTGATTCCCACCAGTGCCTGGTCGGCTTCCATCACTCGCGCCACGCCTTCTTCGGCCTGGCGATGCCCGGCGTCCATGGTTTGGACGGCGTTGTTGGCGGTCTGCTGGAGCTTGGCGATCAGGGCGTGGATCTGCCCGGTGGACTCGCTGGTGCGTTGCGCCAGTTGCCGCACTTCGTCGGCCACCACGGCAAAGCCACGGCCCATCTCGCCGGCACGGGCCGCTTCGATGGCGGCGTTGAGCGCCAGCAGGTTGGTCTGGTCGGCGATGCCTTTGATCACATCCACTACGCCGCCGATCTCGTCGCTGTCCTTGGCCAGTTGGGTCACGGTCTGACCGGTCTCGCCGACCACCACTGACAGGCGTTCGATGGCTTCGCGCGTCTCCCCGGCGATGTCGCGACCGCGACCGGTCAGGCGATTGGCTTCCTGGGTGGCATCGGCGGTACGTTGCACGTGGCTGGCGACTTCCTGGGTGGTGGCAGCCATCTGGTTGACGGCGGTCGCGACCTGCTCGGTTTCCAGGCGCTGGCGTTCCAGGCCGCTGGAGCTGTTGTGGGCCAGGGTGTTGGATTGAAGGGCTTGTTCGTTCAGGTGCTCGGCGGTGTCCTGCAGCCGGGTCAGGCAAGTCTTCAAGCGCGCTTCCTGACTGAGGATCGACATTTCCAGGCGCGCCTGGGCGCCACGGCTGTCGGTGTACATCTGCGCGATCAGCGGATCGGACGTGGTCTGCTCGGCCAGGCGCAGCAGACGCTTGATCCCACGTTGCTGCCATTGCAGGCCCAGCAGCCCCAGGGGCACCGACAGCACCGCAGCCAGGGCGAAACCCCAATGGGAGTTCAAGAACGCGCCCACAACGAAGCTCAACTGGCTGACCAGGATAAACGGCAGCCAGTCCTGCAGCATCGGCACCCACTTGTCGCTGCTCGGGACGGCGGGCTTGCCCTGGTTGATGCGCTTGTACAAGGCCTCGGCCCGAGCGATCTGTTCGGCGGTGGGCTTGACCCGCACCGACTCGTAACCCACCACCTGATTGCCCTCGAACACCGGCGTGACGTAGGCATTGACCCAGTAGTGGTCGCCGCTCTTGCAACGGTTCTTGACGATGCCCATCCATGGCAAGCCTTGTTTCAGGGTGTTCCACATGTGGGCGAACACGGCGGATGGAACATCTGGATGGCGCACCAGGTTGTGTGGCGCATGGATCAGTTCTTCTTTCGAAAATCCGCTGATCTCGACAAATGCGTCGTTACAGTAAGTGATCACACCTTTGGCATTGGTGGTGGAGATCAGTCGTTGTTGGGCCGGGAAGGTCCTTTCGCGCTGTGTGACGGGTTGGTTGTTACGCATGGTGTGCAAATCCGCAAGGCTTTGAAGGGTTGTCGGCGCAGTCAGGTTTTAGTTGAGGTTATTTTTACCCTGCGGTCCTACGCCCGCATCGGATAGGTAAACAAGGTGAAGTGAAGCAGATTCAGCGCGAAGTGCGTGGCAATCGCCGCGCCGAGGCCGCCAAAGCGATACGCGAAGCCGTAACCGATACCCGCCAGGCCGGACAGCAAGACCCATTGCCAACCCGCTCCCGCATGCACCAGGCCGAACAACAGCGAGGCTAGGATTAATGCGAGGTTGTCACCTTGGGCCAGATGCTTGAGGCGTCGACTCAGGCCGCCTTGAATGTAGCCACGAAACAGCGCTTCCTCCACCAGCGTGACCAGCAAAAGATTGTTCAGCGCCCAGATCCAGGCCTGCTCCGGCCATTTCGGCGCCCAGTGGATCATCCCCAGTAACAAGGCTCCGCCCAGGGCCAGTACCGCACTCAGGCCCAGGCCGAGGGCTGTGGCATAGACGGATAAACGAAACGAGCGCCGGCCAACGATCCATGGGCAGGCCAGCAGCAGCCAGAAGCCGATCAGCGGCTTGTCCTGGTTCAAGTACATGGCGAAGCGCGCCGCATCATCGGTAAAGCGTTGCGCCGCGATGGCCCGACCGTTGAAAAAGCCTGGCATCCAGTGCATCGCCAAGGCCATGGCCATCACCAGAAACAGGACATGCCCGAGGACCCGGCCCACCGGCATTTCCCGCTGGCGAACCGCGTAACCGGCAAACAACAGCAGCGCGACCGAAATGGCAGCCGTCCAGGCCAGTTGGCCGTAGGCCAGGGCCAAGCCATAGCCGACGGAAAGAAGGGCCAGGTAAGGCCAGGGCAGAGCGGGCATATAACATCCTTTTAGACTGTGAAGCTTTGGGCGAGCATGGCTGCCGCGTCTACGACGCCGCCATGTCGTGCAAAGAGCACATCTTTGTATCCGTGCAGATTCATGCGTAGGAGAAGGTGAACGGTTGGCTGGCTCGGTTCCGTGAGTGCCAGATGGGGGCGAATTATAGGTGGCTAGATAAGAAAACGGCGACAGGTCGAGTGATTGATGCTGAGGTCCTGCAGGAAATATCCATTGCCTGACCCACCGCCATCGCGAGCAGGCTCGCTCCCACAGGGGATCGGGTTGAACGCTGAATCCGGGAACAGCCAGAATCTACTGTGGGAGCGAGCCTGCTCGCGATGAGGCCCTGCCAGGCAACATCCCGTTCTCTGATCCACCGCTATCGCGAGCAAGCTCGCTCCCACAGGTCCCACAGGGGCGAGCTTTAACTGGCAATCAACTGCCGCAGAACATAATGCAGAATCCCACCCGCCTTGAAGTATTCCACTTCATTCAAGGTATCGATCCGGCACAGCACTTCGATCCGCTCCTGGCGTCCGTCCTCACGGGTGATGACCAGCGGCAGGTTCATCCGCGGCGTCAGTTCGACCCCGTCCAGGCCCAGGATGTCCAGGGTTTCCTTGCCGGTGAGGTTCAGGCTCTTGCGATTCTGGTCGAGCTTGAACTGCAGCGGCAGCACACCCATCCCCACCAGGTTGGAACGGTGGATACGCTCGAAGCTTTCAGCGATCACCGCTTTCACGCCCAACAGGTTCGTGCCCTTGGCCGCCCAGTCCCGGCTCGATCCGGTGCCGTATTCCTGGCCGGCGATCACCACCAGTGGCGTGCCCGTGGCTTGGTACAGCATGGCGGCGTCGTAGATCGGCATCCGTTCGCCGCTGGGGATGTAGATGGTGTTGCCGCCTTCTTCGCCGTCGAGCATTTCATTGCGGATGCGGATGTTGGCGAAGGTGCCGCGCATCATGACCTGGTGATTGCCGCGTCTTGAGCCATAGGAGTTGAAATCCCGCGGTTCCACGCCTTGCTCGCGCAGGTAGCGTCCGGCCGGGCTGTCGGCCTTGATGTTACCGGCGGGGGAGATGTGGTCGGTGGTCACCGAGTCCCCCAGTAGTGCCAGGACTCGTGCACCCTCGACGTTCCTGATCGCCGGGGGTGGCCCGCCGATGCCATCGAAGAACGGCGGATGCTGGATATAGGTCGAGTCGGCCTGCCAGACATAGGTCGCCGCCTGGGGCACTTCGATGGCCTGCCATTGCTCGTCGCCTGCAAACACCGCCGCGTATTCCTTGTGGAACATGCTGGTGTTCACCCGGGCCACGGCCTCGGCCACTTCCTGGCTGCTGGGCCAGATGTCCCGCAGGTATACCGGCTTGCCGTCCCGGTCGTTGCCCAGCGGTTCGCTGCTGATGTCGATGCGCACGGTGCCGGCCAGGGCATAGGCGACCACCAGCGGTGGCGAGGCCAGCCAGTTGGTTTTCACCAGTGGATGAACCCGGCCTTCGAAGTTGCGGTTGCCCGACAGGACCGAGGCCACGGTCAGGTCGGCCTTCTGGATGGCTTTTTCGATCGGCTCCGGCAGTGGTCCGGAGTTACCGATACAAGTCGTGCAGCCATAACCAACCAAGGCAAAACCGAGCTTATCGAGATACTCGGTCAGGCCGGCGGCCTGGTAGTAGTCGGTCACCACCTTGGAGCCCGGCGCCAGGGAGCTCTTGACCCAAGGTTTGCGGGCCAGGCCTTTTTCCACGGCTTTTTTCGCCAGCAAGCCGGCGGCCATCATGACACTGGGGTTGGAGGTGTTGGTGCAGGAGGTGATGGCAGCGATCACCACCGCACCGTTTTTCAAGCGATGGGTCTGGCCTTCGAACTCGTACTCGGTTTCGCCGACCTGATCGGCGTTGCCCACCGCGACGCCACCGCCACCTTCACTTTCCAGGCGACCTTCTTCCTTGCTGGTGGGTTTGATTTGCAGACCGAGGAAATCGCTGAAGGCCTGGCCGACATTGGGTAGCGAGACCCGGTCCTGAGGGCGTTTCGGCCCGGCGAGGCTGGCTTCGACGCTGCCCATGTCCAGTTCCAGGCTGTCGGTGAACACCGGTTCCTGGCCCGGCAGCCGCCACAAACCCTGGGCCTTGCAATAGGCTTCCACCAGTTTCACGGTTTCCACGGGGCGCCCTGACAGGCGCAGGTAATCCAGGGTCACTTCATCCACCGGGAAAAAGCCACAGGTGGCGCCATATTCCGGAGCCATGTTGGCAATGGTGGCTCGGTCGGCCAGGGGCAGGTCGGCGAGGCCGTCCCCGTAGAACTCGACGAATTTGCCCACCACGCCTTTCTTGCGCAGCATCTGGGTAACTGTCAGCACCAGGTCGGTGGCGGTGATGCCTTCGCGCAGCCTGCCGGTGAGCTTGAAGCCGATGACTTCGGGAATCAGCATCGACACCGGCTGGCCGAGCATGGCCGCTTCGGCCTCGATCCCGCCCACGCCCCAGCCGAGCACGCCGAGGCCGTTGATCATGGTGGTGTGGGAGTCGGTGCCCACCAGGGTGTCCGGGAATGCGTAGGTACGGCCATCTTCTTCGCGGGTCCAGACGGTGCGGCCCAGGTATTCGAGGTTGACCTGATGGCAGATGCCGGTGCCCGGCGGCACCACGCTGAAATTGTCGAAGGCACTCTGGCCCCAGCGCAGGAACGCATAGCGTTCGCCGTTGCGCTGCATTTCGATGTCGACGTTTTGCTCGAAGGCCTGGCTGCTGGCGAATTTGTCCACCATCACCGAATGGTCGATCACCAGGTCTACGGGGGAGAGCGGGTTGATCCGCTGCGGATCGCCACCGGCCTTTTCCACGGCGGCGCGCATGGCCGCCAGGTCGACCACGGCGGGAACACCGGTGAAATCCTGCATCAAGACCCGGGCCGGGCGGTACTGGATTTCGCGATCGGAACGCCGCTCCTTGAGCCAGCCGGCCAGGGCCTTGAGGTCGGCGCCGGTGACGGTCTTGTCATCTTCCCAGCGCAACAGGTTTTCCAGCAGAACCTTCAGCGACATCGGCAACTTGTCCAGGTCGCCCAGGCTCCGGGCGGCGTCCGGCAGGCTGAAATAGTGGTAGGTCTTGGCGTCGACCTGCAGTGTCTTAAGGGTTTTCAGGCTATCGAGGGATGGCATTGAAATCACTCCTTTGAGTCCGCACGGCTACGGACTGACGGGACGGACAGAGCCTTTAACCTAGCCCTGTTTTGAGCTTCTGACTAATCACAGGACATCAGCGGCGGGTTCGGGGTTCAGAACTCCGCTATCATGCGGCGGTTTTCGTGACAGGCTTTGCTACGGAGTTTCAATGAACACGCTTTTCATGCACTGCCGGCCGGGCTTCGAAGGCGAGGTCTGTTCCGAGATCGCCGACCACGCGGCTCGACTCAATGTGGCGGGCTACGCCAAGGCCAAGCCGGCCAGTGCCTGTGCCGAATTCGTCTGCACTGAAGACGACGGCGCCGAGCGGTTGATGCGCGGCCTGCGTTTCGCCGAGCTGATTTTTCCGCGCCAATGGGCGCGCGGCACTTTTATCGACTTGCCGGAAACCGACCGCATCAGCGTCATCCTGAGCCACATGGCGGCGTTTCCGACCTGTGGAAGCCTGTGGCTGGAGGTGGTGGACACCAACGACGGCAAGGAACTGTCGAACTTCTGCAAGAAATTCGAAGGCCCGTTGCGTAAGGCGCTGATCGCGGCTGGCAAGCTAGTGGAAGACGCGCATAAGCCACGCCTGTTGCTGACGTTCAAAAGCGGTCGCGAAGTGTTCCTGGGGTTGGCCGAGGCTGGTAACTCGGCGATGTGGCCGATGGGTATTCCACGCCTGAAGTTTCCTCGCGAGGCGCCGAGCCGCTCCACCCTCAAGCTCGAAGAAGCGTGGCACCATTTCATCCCTCGCGATCAGTGGGACGAGCGCCTGCACAGCGACATGACCGGCGTCGACCTCGGTGCCGCACCGGGCGGTTGGACCTGGCAATTGGTCAATCGCGGGATGCTGGTGACTGCCATCGACAACGGCCCGATGGCCGAAAGCCTGATGGAGACCGGTCTGGTGCAGCACTTGATGGCGGACGGCTTTACCTTCAAGCCCAGGCAGCCGGTGGACTGGATGGTCTGCGACATCGTCGAGAAACCGGCGCGCAACGCCGCCATGCTCGAAGAGTGGATCGGCGAAGGCCATTGCCGCGAGGCGGTGGTCAACCTCAAGCTGCCGATGAAACAGCGTTACGCTGAGGTCAAGCGTCTGCTCGAACGCATCGCCGACGGTTTCAAGGCCCGGGGCATCAAGGTCGAGATCGGTTGCAAGCAGCTGTATCACGACCGCGAGGAAGTGACCTGCCACTTGCGACGGTTGGATACCAAAAAGCCCAAGTCCCGCTGATGCGCCGCGGAACGGCTCTTGTGGCGAGGGAGCTTGCTCCCGCTGGGTTGCAAAGCAACCCCATCCAATAAGCGACGACTGCTGCGCAGCCGAGCGGGAGCAAGCTCCCTCGCCACAGGATGATGTGAGTCTGTTAAGGGCGCCGACATTGCGCGACAATGCCGGCCGGTTTCAGGAGTAGAACATGAGTGAAATGAACGACACGCCGGTCGACGGCACGCTGGACGCCACCGGCCTCAATTGCCCGGAGCCGGTGATGATGTTGCACCAGCATATCCGCGACCTGGTTCCCGGCGGGCTGCTGAAGGTGATCGCCACCGACCCCTCCACCCGCCGCGACATCCCCAAGTTCTGCGTGTTTCTGGACCACGAACTGGTGGCCCAGGACGAGGTGGACGGGACCTACCGCTACTGGATTCGCAAGAAACTCGCCTGATCCGTCGATTGGTTGATGCGGATCTGCTTGCGCGCGCTGCGTGTCAGTCGGATCGACAGCATCAGCGCCGCGCAGCTCAAGCCGACGATCAGGCCTTGCCACAAACCGCTCGGGCCGCTGGCGGCGCCCAGCCAATCGGTCAGGCCAAGGGCGTAACCCACGGGCAGGCCGATGCCCCAATAGGCGAACAGCGTCAGGATCATTGTCACTCGGGTGTCCTGGTAGCCACGCAATGCACCCGCCGCCGTCACCTGGATCGCATCGGAAAACTGAAACAGCGCCGCATAGACGATCAGCATCGACGCCACGTTGATCACCACCGGATCGGCGGTATAGATCGCGGCGATGGGCCCGCGCAAAAGAAACATCAGACTCGCTGACAGGCAGGCATACGCCAGCGCCGCGCCCATGCCCACCCCGGCGGCAAAGCGCGCTTCGCGAGGCTGACGTCGGCCCAAGGCCTGACCGACCCGCACCGTCACGGCCATGCCCAAGGAATAGGGGATCATGAACACCAGGGAACTGAAGTTCAGCGCGATCTGGTGACCGGCCACCACCGTGGCGCCGAGGCTGCCGATCAGCAGCGCGATCACCGCGAAAATACTCGACTCGGCGAACACCGCGACGCCGATCGGCAGGCCGATGCCCAGCAGGCGCTTGATGACCGCCCATTGCGGCCAGTCGAAGCGACTGAACAAGCGGCTCGGCTGATAGGCCGGCGCCCAGCGTGCCCAGCCGGCCATGCCCAACGCCATGACCCACATCACGATGGCCGTGGCCCAGCCACAACCGACGCCGCCCATGGCCGGCACGCCCAAGTGGCCGTAAATGAAGATGTAATTGAGCGGAATGTTCAGCGCCAGCCCGCACAGGCCCAGCACCATCGCTGGTCGGGTACGGCCCAGGCCATCGCTGAAACACCGCAGGACGTGATACAGGGCCACCGCCGGCAGGCCGGTGCCGATGCCCCGCAGATACTCCATGCACGGGCCGATCAATTGCGGATCGACCTTCATGATGTGCAGGATCGGCTCGGCGCTGAACAGCGTCAGCATGGCGATCAGCCCCACCACCAGCGCCAGCCACAGCGCCTGGCGCACCAGCGGGCCGATTTGCTCGAACGTACCGGCGCCGAAGCGCTGGGCGACTTTCGGCGTGGTCGCCAGCAGCGTGCCAGTCATCAGCAGGAACACCGGTACCCAGATCGAGTTACCCAGCGCCACCGCCGCCAGGTCCCGTGGACCGACGCGACCGGCCATCACTGCATCGACGAAACCCATGGCTGTAGTCGCCAGTTGCGCCACCATGATCGGCAGGGCCAAGGCCAGCAGTGTCTTGAGCTCCAGGCGAACCCGGGCGGGGCGGGAGAGGGCGGTGGGCGTGTCGAGTACAGGGTTCACAGGCAAAGTGTCCGAAAAGATTAAGCGCAAGGCGGCGCATTCTACGCCTTGACGCAATGGTCAGGAAAAAGCGTGTGTTGTGGATTTGTAAACGCTGGCAAGTACGGCTTCTGTGGCGAGGGAGCTTGCTCCCGCTCGGTTGCGCAGCAGCCGCAAAGATCTTGGGCCTGCTGCGCAGTCCAGCGGGAGCAAGCTCCCTCGCCACAACGGGCGTTCACTGAAGAATGCACGGATTGACCGGAACGCCTACACTGCCCACCCCGCCAAAGGAGCTTTTGCCATGCTGATCGTCGCCGACGAAAACATCCCCTTGCTTGACGCGTTTTTCCAGGGCTTCGGCGAAATCCGTCGGGTGCCGGGACGGGGCATCGATCGGGCGATGGTCGAGCAGGCTGATATCCTGTTGGTGCGCTCGGTCAGCCAGGTCAATCGGGCACTGCTGGAAGGCAGCAAGGTGCGCTTCGTCGGCACTTGCACCATCGGCACCGATCACCTGGACCTGGCGTATTTCGCCGAGGCCGGTATCCGCTGGGCCAGCGCGCCGGGCTGCAATGCCCGTGGCGTGGTGGACTACGTGCTGGGCAGCCTGATGACGCTGGCGGAAATCGAAGGCGCGGACCTGCGTCAGCGTACTTTCGGCGTGGTCGGTGCAGGCCAGGTGGGCGGGCGTTTGATTAAAGTGCTCAAGGGGCTTGGCTGGGTGGTGAAGGTCTGCGATCCGCCGCGAAAGGCAGCCGAGGGCGGTGAGTACATGAGCCTGGAGCAGATCATCGAGCAGTGCGACGTGATCAGCCTGCATACGCCATTGACCCGGGATGGCGAACAACCGACCTGGCACCTGTTCGACGAGGCGCGCCTGAACCAGCTCAAGCCGGGAACCTGGCTGATCAATGCGGCCCGCGGCCCGGTGATCGATAACGCGGCGCTGCGTGAGGTGTTGCTGGCGCGCGAAGACTTGCAAGCGGTACTGGATGTCTGGGAGCAGGAGCCGACCGTGGATGTCGACCTGGCCGACCTGTGTGTGATCGCCACCCCGCACATTGCCGGTTACAGCCTCGATGGCCGCCAGCGCGGTACTGCGCAAATCTACGAGGCCCTGTGTGGTTTTCTGAGCCGCCCGGCAGAAGTCAGCCTACAGGACCTGTTGCCCAAGCCGTGGCTGGGCGGTGTCACGCTTGATGCGCAAACCGACCCCGCCTGGGCCCTGGCAGCGCTGTGCCGTGGCGTGTACGACCCGCGTCGCGACGATGCGGACTTTCGCCGCAGCCTGGTCGGCTCGGTCAGCGAGCAGCGCAGCGCCTTCGATGCCTTGCGCAAACACTATCCGCCACGCCGTGAAATCGACAGTTTGAAAGTGCGTATCGAGGGCCAGTCCGAGGCATTGCAGCAGATCGTCACCGCGTTGGGCGCCACTGCTATCTGATGCTGAAACGCTCTTGTGGCGAGGGAGCAAGCTCCCTCGCCACAAGAGCCTGGCTGCGAGCCTGCGCAATATTTGCAGGCATAAAAAACCCGACATCAAGGTCGGGTTCAATTGAGACGGGCTGTATCACTTTTGTTCGGCAGGCTTGACCAGTCGTTTTTCCAGCTCGCTGCAGGCTTTCTGGATCATGTCTTCGGTAATCGGAACTTCGCGCCCCTGGGCGTCGATGAACGAGCAGCCCAAGGACTGGTCCGGTTGCGTGCGGATCACTTGAATTTTGTCGTCGCTGCTGTGTTGCAAGGACATGGCCTGTCTCCTCATCAGGTTGTGTGCCTATTTTAATGTCGCCAAATGACCGAGCCATGACATTCCTTGTAGGTTCATGGCGACACCTTCACTCAATCAGAAACACAGTTGCGTTTCCACCCAGACTTTAGACCGATAACATCTAGGCCCTAGTCGTTGCGGTCATATTTAACCTGACTCATTCTGATTTCACTTGGTTCCGTCGCGCTTCGGTTCGGCGAATCAGACTTTTCCTGCTTCACTATCGGACGTTTCTGATGCTCTCTTCTCGCCATCGCCGTGCCATACGTCTGGCCAGCGGCTTCATCGCCCCTTATCGCAAGCAGGTGGTCGGCGCTATGCTCGCGCTGATCGTCACTGCCGGTACCACCTTGTCCATGGGGCAAGGCATCCGTTTGCTGGTGGACCAGGGGTTCATGACTCGCTCACCGCATCTGCTCAACCAGTCCATCGGTCTGTTCATGCTGTTGGTGGTGGCCCTGGCAATCGGGACATTTGCGCGTTTTTACCTGGTGTCGTGGATTGGCGAGCGGGTGGTGGCCGATATCCGGCGGCAGGTGTTCAACCATCTGGTCTATCTGCACCCGGGCTTCTACGAAAACAACCGTAGCTCGGAGATCCAGTCGCGCCTGACCGCCGATACAACGCTGCTGCAATCGGTGATTGGTTCATCGCTGTCGTTATTTCTGCGTAATGTCTTGATGGTGGTCGGTGGCATCGTGCTGCTGTTCATCACCAACCCCAAGCTCACCAGCATCGTGGTGGTCGCCTTGCCGCTGGTGCTGGTACCGATCCTGCTTTTCGGTCGCCGGGTGAGAAGTCTGTCGCGCTTGAGCCAGGACCGCGTCGCCGATGTCGGCAGTTATGTGTCCGAAACCCTCGGCCAGATCAAGACCGTGCAGGCCTACAACCATCAGGTCCAGGACGAACAGCGTTTCACCGTGACGGTGGAGCAGGCTTTCGACATTGCTCGCAAGCGCATCGCCCAGCGGGCCTGGCTGATTACCCTGGTCATCGTGCTGGTGTTGGGGGCGGTGGGGGTGATGCTCTGGGTCGGTGGCATGGACGTGATCGCCGGACGGATTTCCGCCGGAGAGCTGGCCGCTTTCGTGTTCTACAGCTTGATCGTCGGTGGTGCGTTCGGGACCTTGAGTGAGGTGATCGGCGAACTGCAGCGGGCGGCCGGTGCGGCGGAGCGCATCGCAGAGTTGCTGCGATCGGAGAACATCATCCAGCCGCCGGCGTCGGGCCTGGTGACCTTGCCGGAGCGGGTTCGAGGGGATCTGCGTCTCGAAGGTGTTCGATTTTCCTATCCATCGCGGCCACAAAGCTATGCGCTGGATGGTCTCGACCTGACCGTCAACGCAGGGGAAACCCTGGCCCTTGTCGGGCCGTCCGGCGCGGGCAAGTCCACGGTGTATGACTTGCTGCTACGTTTCTACGATCCGATAGAGGGGCGGATTCTCATTGATGGCGTGCCGTTGACCCTGCTCGATCCGTTGGACCTGCGGCGCCATTTCGCCCTGGTCTCACAGCATCCGGCGCTGTTCTTCGGCTCGGTTGAAGAAAACATCCGCTACGGCAATCCGCAAGCCACTTCCGAGCAGGTGCGCGAGGCCGCTCAGATTGCCCACGCACACGACTTCATCGAAAAAATGCCCGATGGCTACCAGACGCACCTGGGCGACGGCGGTCTCGGCCTGTCCGGCGGTCAACGCCAGCGCCTGGCCATCGCCCGGGCGCTGCTGGTGGATGCGCCGATCCTGCTGTTGGACGAAGCCACCAGCGCGCTGGACGCGCAAAGTGAACATTTGATCCAGCAAGCCTTGCCCAACCTGATGAAAAACCGCACCACCCTGGTCATCGCCCACCGCCTGGCCACGGTGAAAAACGCTGATCGGATCGCGGTGATGGATCAGGGTAAGGTGGTGGCCGTGGGCACCCATCAGGAGCTCGTGGCGAGTAATGCGCTGTATGCACGGTTGGCGGCGTTGCAGTTCAATGTGGGTCATGAGCCGGACATCGACTGAGACTCACGCGCAGCTAAACCTGCGGGAGCGAGCCTGCTCGCGATAGCGATGGGTCAGCCTGCACCAATACTGAATGTGCCGCCGTCATCGTCGGATCGCCGCCCGGAGCAGGCTCGCTCCCACAAGATCCGGTAACTGACTCAAAAAAAGCCCGCATCTCTCGATGCGGGCTTTTTTTCGACTTGAGTCTCAGCACCTGTCGCAATCACTGATCATCAAAATACCGCTCATGCCAGTCCACCAACGGCTGGGGTGAGTTGAGTTTCTGGCCGTAGATCACTGAGTATGACAATACGTTCTGCACGTACTGGCGGGTTTCGTCGAAGGGAATGCTTTCGACCCAGACGTCGAAGCTCAGGTGGTCGGCGCCGCGCAGCCATTGACGTACGCGACCGGGGCCGGCGTTGTAGGCGGCCGAGGCCAACACGCGGTTGCCGTTGAACTGACTGTGGACCTGGCTCAGGTAAGCCGCGCCAAGCTGGATATTCTTGTCGGGGTTCAGAACTTGCTGTGGCGAGGCCAGGGGGATGCTGAATTTGCGTGCGGTTTCCTTGGCGGTACCGGGCATCAGCTGCATCAGGCCGGCGGCGCCAACACTGGAGCGGGCATCGTCCATGAAGGCGCTCTCCTGGCGGGTGATCGCAAATACCCAGCTGGAATGCAGTCCACGGACCTTGGCTTCGCGCACCAGGGTGTCGCGGTGGGCCATCGGGAACCGGATATCCAGATCGTCCCAGTACTTGGCCTGGCTGATGGTGCGGATCGCCGGGAAATACCACTTCAGGTCATAGGCCAGTTTGGCCTGGGCAACCATTTCATCCCGGTTGAAATGACGGCTGACGTGATACCACTCGCGTCGACCGTCGACGATCTCCCCGCGGGCGTAAAACTCCAGTGCTCGACGCACGCCCGGGGTGTTGCGGACCTTGTTGATCAACGCCTGGCTCATCGGCAGCGGCTTGTTGACCAGCGAGTAGGGTGACTGGGAGCGGTCGGCGGCCAGGAAGCCATAGAAGTCCCGCTCACGGGCCAGATGCTTGTAAAGCGTCAACGCTTCCGGGTTCTGCGGTTGTGCCAGCTCGAGCGTGCGGGCCTGCCAGTACCGCCAGCGATTGGTGCTGGCCAGCGACTCGGGCAGGCGCCGGGTCAGCTGATAGGCGTCCTCCCAGCGGGCCAGGCGCAGCAGCAGGCGCAGTCGCCATTCCGAAACGGTGTCGTCCCGCAGCTCCGGGTCATATTGAGTCATTACGTCCAGGGCGCGGCTGTCGAAGCGCTTGGCCAGGGTCAGGCCGATTTCCCGGGCGATGGCGACTTTTTCGTCCCGAGAAAAGCGCATGGTGCTGGCGTAGCCGTCCAGCAGCGCCATGGCTTTATCCGGATCCTGGCGGGCCAGGCGGCGCAAGCCAAGGCTGACGATGTCGGACATCGGCTCATCGGCCGGGCTGAAGCGCGATGGCTGGTTGAGCAGCTCCGGTTTCTGCGCCACGTCCACCAATAATTTGCCTCTCGGAGCAAGGGTGGTCAGGCTGCCGACCAGGCTGTTGGCTAACGGATAGTTGCGTGCCTGGGCGGCCAGTTTGGCGCGTTCCCAGCGTTTCTGTTCAGTCAACTGCCCCTGGGACGCCCAGATGCCGAACAACACATCGCATGTTTGCGGCAGGGACTTGCCGGTGAGCCACAGCTTTTCGGTATTGGCGTAGCCTTCGGCCTTCTGGCCATGGTTGAGTTGGTATTGGGCGTTGAGACAGTCCAGCTCGGTGAAGTTGAGCTTGGGGTCGTAATATTTGACGAATGTCTCCCAATCGCCGCGCTCGGTCAGCCAGCGCAACCAGCGCAGCTTCATCCAGTTGGCCTGGGGCAGGTCACCGTGCTCGGCGAGGAACTTCTCGATCTCGGCGTTGCTGGCGCTCTTGAGGCGAGCGGTCAGCTCGTCGTAGGCAAGGTATGGCTCCAGCGGATAATCACGCAGGGCCTGGCTGTAGCGGAAATACGGGCCGGTATCACCTTTGGCCAAGGCCCGCTTGGCCTCGTCGTAATACTGGCGCTGGGTGGAAATATCCACCGCCTGAGCGGTTTGAACGGCAGTGGCACACACAAAAAAACAAGACAAGACACTAAGAAGGCGACTGCGCATGAGACATCCGGGCAGAAAAAACATGACAAGCCCAAGGGCGGACCCAGGGTAACTGTCTGTAGCTTAGCCTTTTGCCAGCAACCGGCGAAAGCTTTGCAGAGCCGTCGGTACAAGTTCGCAACATTTGTTGTGCATAACGTGTAAAGAGCCTTTTAGCGACGAAATTGGCGGACCCTTGAGGTCTCATCTCGGGTAGAATGCGCGCCCGGTTTTTGGAGAAGCTCATGACCCTGCTCAAATTCAGCGATGTGTCCCTTGCTTTCGGCGCGATGCCGTTGTTGGACAAGGTGTCCTGGCAGATCGCCCGTGGTGAGCGGGTGTGCATCATCGGCCGCAACGGCACTGGCAAGTCCAGCATGATGAAGCTGGTCAAGGGCGACCAGAAGCCCGACGACGGCTCGGTCTGGCGTGCGCCAGGCTTGAAAATCGGCGAATTGCCTCAGGAGCTGCCAGTCGCCGACGAGCGGACCGTGTTCGACGTGGTTGCCGAGGGCCTGGACGGTGTTGGCGCGCTGTTGGCCGAATATCACCACCTGAGCCAGAACATCGTCACCGATGCCGACCTGGAAAAGCTGATGCACGTGCAGCACGATCTCGAAGCCCGGGATGGCTGGCGTCTGCAGCAACTGGTCGACAGCACCCTCAGCCGCCTGCAGTTGCCGGCCGACAAGACCCTCGCCGAGTTGTCCGGTGGCTGGCGTCGTCGCGTCCTGCTGGCCCAGGCCCTGGTGTCCGAGCCGGACCTGCTGCTGCTCGACGAACCCACCAACCACCTGGACATCGGCGCGATCGCCTGGCTTGAAGAAGCCCTCAAGGACTTCCAGGGCGCGGTGCTGTTTATCACCCACGACCGTTCCTTCCTGCAAAACCTGGCAACGCGCATCCTTGAACTGGATCGCGGCGGCCTGATCGACTGGAACGGCGACTACGCCAGCTTCCTGGTGCACAAGGAAGCGGTGCTGGCAGCGGAAGAAACCGCCAATGCCCTGTTCGACAAGCGACTGGCTCAGGAAGAAGTCTGGATTCGCCAGGGCATCAAGGCCCGGCGTACCCGTAACGAAGGTCGTGTGCGGGCGCTTAAAGCCTTGCGTGTAGAGCGCAGCGAACGCCGCGAGCGCACGGGCAAGGCCAATATCCAGCTGGAAACCGCTGAGAAATCCGGCAAGCAGGTGATGGTCCTGGAGAACGTCAGCTTCGCCCATCCGGACGGTCCGTTCCTGATCAAGGACTTTTCCATGGTCCTGCAGCGAGGCGATCGCATCGGCTTGCTGGGGGCCAACGGCACCGGCAAGACCACGCTGCTCAAGCTGATGCTGGGTGGCCTGGTGCCGACCAGCGGCAAGGTGGAAGAAGGCACGAAGATCGACGTCGCCTATTTCGACCAGTTGCGCCATCAGCTGGACCTGGAAAAGACGGTAATCGACAACGTGGCCGAGGGTCGCGATTTCATTGAGATCGATGGCCAGAGCCGTCATGTTCTGAGCTATCTCGGCGATTTCCTGTTCAGCCCCCAGCGTGCCCGCACGCCGGTCAAGGCGCTGTCGGGCGGTGAGCGTGCTCGCCTGTTGCTGGCCAAGTTGTTCAGTAAACCGGCGAACCTGCTGGTACTGGACGAACCGACCAACGATCTGGATGTGGAAACCCTCGAATTGCTGGAGGAGGTGCTGTTGACCTTCAATGGCACTGTGCTGATGGTCAGCCACGACCGTGCATTCCTCGACAACGTGGTCACCAGCACCCTGGTATTCGAAGGCGAAGGCAAGGTGCGTGAATACGTCGGCGGCTATCAGGACTGGCTGCGCCAGGGCGGTTCGCCGCGTCTGCTGGGCGTGACCGAGAGCAAGTCCGGCAAGGCCGACTTGAACTCGGCCGTGGTCAAGGCCGAGCCTGCCCCGGTGGTTGCGGCAGCTGCCCCGGCTCCGGCCAAGAAAAAGCTCAGCTACAAACTGCAGCGCGAGTTGGAGGCCTTGCCGGGTGATATCGAGGCCAAGGAAGCGCAGATCGCGGCCGTGGAGGCCGAGATGGCCGATGCGGGCTTCTATCAGCGACCTGCCGCCGAAACCGCCAAGGTCATTGCGCAGCTGGAGCAGTTGCAGGCCGAGCTGGATGCGCTGGTGGAGCGTTGGGCTGAGCTGGATGCGTGATCCATTGCGGTAAAAAATCCCGGTATTGAGCGATGAATGCCGGGATTTCCTGGGAAATGCAGTCTCCTTGTGGGAGCGAGCCTGCTCGCGATAGCGGTATGTCAGCCAACATAACTGGTACTGAACCACCGCTATCGCGAGCAGGCTCGCTCCCACAGGTGTTTATGCGCGCTTTACCAGATGCACCGCCAGCACGTCGCACGGCGCGCCATGCAGTACGTCATTGGCGGTCGAACCCAGCAGCAGCGCCAGGCCATGACGACCGTGGCTGCCGACGACGATCATGTCGCAACCCTGTTCCTTGGCCAGGTGATGGATCTCCTGGCGCGGCTGGCCGTAGGTCAGGTGGCTGTTTTCCTTTTTCAGGGCTGGGTACTTGGTGATCAGCCGGTCCAGGCGCTCCTTGGCTTGATCGAACTGTTGCTGCTGCAACTGGGAAAGATCCATTGGCACATCACCGCCGAAGGCCATGGCCATCGGCTCGACGATGTGTACCAGGGACAGTTTGGTGCCGTCCCGTCCTTCGCAAAGGGCGAGCGCACGCTTGACGACGGGATCGCATTCTTCAGTGAGGTCGACAGCGACCAGGATGTGTTCGTAGTACATAAAAAGCACTCCAGAGAATGGCGATACGGTAAGTATGGCTGGTTTCAAGCCCATTGACGGCGACGTGGGTCAATGGACTCATCGGAATTCGGGAGTACGAATATGACGGTCTGGATTGTGGTGTCAATCCTGTTGGTGGTGTTGAGTCCCCTGGCATGGTTGCGCCCGTCCCGTGTACAGAGTGGCCGCATGGCCCTGCGCATGGAGGCGCGGCGCCTGGGTCTGGCCATGCAACTGGCGCCGCAGGAGTGGCCGCACTGGCTTGGACAGCAGCCGCCGAACCCTTGCGCCCAGTATTATCGGCCCCGGCGGGGTAGTCAGCCCACGAACTGGAGTTACTGGCAGACCGCGCCTGGGGTGTGGGCCAATCAGTGGCGGGAAGTCTGCCTGGATGAGTCTCTACTCATTCATTTCGAGAAGTTGCCGGCCAACGTCTACAAAATCGAGGCCGACCAGCAGATGATCGCCCTGTACTGGGGTGAAAAAGGTGAAGCCAGCGTATTGCAGGACATTGCTGCCGTGCTGAAGGCACTGGCCTGAAGCCTTGTTCGGCCCTCT
>Ga0209795_10000583_pt1 | contig 26966 bp, 29 predicted proteins | sample AgamicOrMarz_FD_187166 | JGI IMG/M metagenome (GOLD analysis project Ga0209795, IMG submission 187166) | Agave microbial communities from Guanajuato, Mexico - Or.Ma.rz (SPAdes) (version 2) | ecosystem: Host-associated > Plants > Phyllosphere > Phylloplane/Leaf | place: Guanajuato, Mexico...
CCTCAATATCGATCAGACCGTGTGATTCAGGGCGCCGTAGAGCGCGTGAGATTGATTAGGCGATCGACATTGCGGACTTCATCGTGGCCAGCGGTCTAATACCGCATCAACAGGCCGAACATATGAACGCGCCGTCCGATGGAGACTTACGAGGAAAATACCTTGCTAACCGGGCCGTTCCACATATGAATCACACACCGCCGACAAGATGAACCCCGTTTATGGGGACGCGGCCTAGAACTCCTGGGTCGGTCGAGAAACCTGCGTTTTGTGTTCGTGTGCCTTGAGCTCTTCTGCGATAACCGGTCGCGAAAACAGAAAGCCCTGGAGATCGTTACATCCGATAGCAACAAGGAAATCCCTCTGGCCCTGTGTCTCGACGCCCTCGGCGGTGGTTTCAATTCCGAGATTGCGTGCAAGGCTCGTGACGGCCGCGGCAATTGCAGCCCCATTGCTCTGGGTATCGAGCAACCGCACGAAAGAACGGTCGATCTTAATGCGGTCTATGCCGAAATGGATGAGATGGCTTAGCGATGAATAGCCAGTGCCAAAGTCATCGAGCGCTATCTTTACTCCTTCGCCCCGAAGCCGACTTAAGGTTTCTTTCGCCGGTTCTGGATCGTCCACGAGCGCTGTTTCAGTCAGCTCAAGTTCCAGGCAGGAGGGCGCAAATTCGGCTCTCCTCAGTATAGCCAGGACGCTGTCGGCAAAGCCAGAGTTCCTCAGCTGCCTCGGTGATACATTCACGGCAATGGTTTTATTTGGCAGGCGAGACCGTCCAATTCGACAAGCCTGCTCCAGAATGAATTCTCCAAGCTCGTCGATTAGCCCCGTACTTTCCGCCAGCGGTATGAACCTATCTGGCGACAGGAGCCCAAGCCGTGGGTGGCGCCATCGAACAAGTGCTTCGGCACCCGATATCTTGTTCTCGTCTCCGGCCTGATGGATGGTCTGAAAATGGACTTCCAGGGCAGGGCGGTATGATGCGCCCATGTCGTTACCTGGAAGCGAGGCGGCCGCGATCTCACAGAGTTCTGTTCGCAGTTCGTCGACCAGACGCTCGCGCTCACGCTGCGCGGTTTCGATCTCAGCGTGATAAACCACGTAGCAGCCGCGTCCTTTGGCCTTTGCCTGATAAAGCGCGACATCTGCACGGCGAAGCAGTTCTTCCGGTGGGCAGTGATGATCGGTGCTTGAAGCGATCCCAACTGAGCAACCAATATAAGCCGAAACCTCACCCTGGCGCAGGGAAAAAGGACGTCGGATCTCCGAGATAATGTTCTCAAAAACTTCGACCTGAAAGGCGGCGTTCGGTTGCTGCAGCATGAATACAGCGAATTCGTCGCCGCCGAGTCGGGCGAGTATGCCACGTCCATCGAGCACCTCAGTCATGCGCTCAGCGGCTTTGATAATCAACTCGTCGCCAACAGCATGACCAAAGGAATCGTTGACGGCCTTGAAGCGGTCGAGATCGATGAACCCGACGACAATGCCGGTATCTGAGAAGTTGGATGTGAAGCACTCGTCAAGCCGCCGGGCGAAGAGATCGCGGTTGGGAAGACGGGTCAACACGTCCTGGAGTGCAAGTTCCCTGGCGTGTTGCTCGCTTCGACGTAGCTCTTTCCAGCTTCGATTGAGACGTCGCACTAGTAGCCAGAACAAGCCGCCGATCACTGCGATGGCGGCGCACAGATAAGGCGTGAGCTTTTCTATGACCCGTGAACCTGGCAAGTCCGGTGTCCAGATGATCACGCCGATCGGGTCGCCTGTGGCACTCGCTTCCACCTGGAATGCGACTTCGCCATCTGCCGCATCTAGGGTGCGGGCATATCGCGCACCCTTCAAACCCATCTCGCGACTGAGCTCGTCAAGTACGATACCGTCCAGGAAACGGAATGCGATCAGAAAAAATTGTGCTGGCGGCTCTATTGCTCCATCAGGGCCGCTGAAATTGACGGGCGATATGCTTGCGATCGAAGCTCGGCCCTCAAGGCGCAAGATCTCGGCACGCGGAGTGACTGATGAACTTTTGTCCTCCACATCCGCTGCTGTTCGACGACGGTCGTCCCGCACTCTCTCGAAGAAGTCAGCGAGAAGCGGCCTCACCCACTGGTAACGTCGAGCGATCGCAGCGTCTCCATCAAGGATCAAGTCGCCCTGCTGATCGACAAGAAGCATTTGCTCCAAGCCAAACACCGCGGTGATAGTCTCGCCAAATCTTCTCGCCACTGCATAGTCGGTACTATTGCTGCCCGGAAGTTTGCCTGGAAGTAGTGAAGCGTAGCCATTGGCAATCACTGCCACATCCGCAGCCACCTGATTGACCTGATCGGCGAGCTTGGCCGTGACCAGGTCCTTCTGGCGTTCGAGCGCTGCCAGATCGCTCTCGGCCCCTGCCCAGAGCGTTGCCACCACTGCAAGCAAGGTCGCTGCAATGCCGATCGCAATGATAGGTACAAAGATCAGTCTAGAATTTTTGCGGCGAGAAAAGCTCTTCGACACCACGCCAGATAGATGCTCAAGCAATTCTGCCCCCCGGTTTTGAGTGGCAGAATTCAGTAAAAAGATTTCGAAAAACTTATAAACGCAGTCGGAATTTAAGCGACCGCTCAACAGCTCATATTAACGTCTGCGTGCCAGAAAGGATGGCGGACAACAGGGAATGCAGTGAATGCTCAAAAACATCGGCGGCAGGGCGACAAACCTGGTCTCAGGCATTGCAATCGGACTATGCATATCCGGAACTGCAGTGTCGACGGTATCCGAGGCGCAGGAGACCGTAACCAAGGTCGCCGTTGAAGGCATTTTTCCACCGTTCAACTATCTCGACTCTAATAACAAACTTCAGGGATTTGACGTCGAGATCGCGAAAGCGCTCTGCAGTGTAGCAGAACTGAACTGCGAATTTGTCGTCCAGGATTGGGATGGCATGATCCCTAACCTTCTTGCAAAAAAATATGACACGATCATTTCCTCGATGTCGATGAGTTCGGAGCGTAAGGAGAAGGTCAAGTTCACCGACCCGTATTATGATAGCCCCTCGGTGTTCATTGTTCAGAAATCGTCCTCGCTCAAACGCATGCAGCCCAGCGATCTCGCTGGCAAAAAGCTCGGCGTGACGTTGTCCACCTCCCAAGCAAGCTACGCCAACGACCATTACAGTGGCGTGGAACGCGTCGTCTATCCTTCGTCGCCAGACCTCTACAAAGCACTCGAGGCAAAGGAGGTCGACGTCATTCTGGAGGACAAGCTGGCGGTTTACGATTGGCTGACGAATACCAAGGCAGGGAGTTGCTGCGAATTCCGTGGTGAAGACGTGAAAGACCCAAATTACTTTGGAGAGGGCGCCGGCATCGCTGTGCGCCCGGATGATGCCGATCTCCTGCTTCGTCTGAATCAGGCCCTTGCGACCATCCAGGCCGACGGGACATATGATAGGATCAATGCAAAGTATTTCCCGTTCAGCATCCGTTAGCGATAAGCTAGGTGGAGACGGGTTGCGGATCGTTCCCCGGACGACATTGGCTGCCGTCGGGGCAGTCGCAAGAGAGGCAGCTACCTAATCCCCCAATCCTAAAGCGAAGGATTTTGGGAAGCTGGGCTTCCGTTGGGTCTGGACCTCAGATCAAGCTAGGTGGAGATCGCTGTAAAGCCAGAGCACGATCCCCACCGGAGTCGGAAGTGCCTACCTCGCGACTACAGGAGATGAGCATAATCCGGTTTGGGCAGAAAGATACGAAATTGGCCCGTACTATATCGTACCGAGCGAAGGCAACTGTCCATTATCAAGAAAAAACAGTCGCCAATTTGAAAGCCTATGGGGGTAATAGCTTCCGCAACAGCCTTTAGAACGATCCTACGCCGCAATTAAGGCGATAGATGGTGGAGGCGAACAACCTACCCCTAGGAAGCTCAAACCTCCACCTGTCGAGCGTCTTCCCTCACTCGACCTAGTCGAAGAAGTGCCTCAACGTCAGACAGCAACTGTCCGAAATACCGTCCGGAAAAGAGTGGTGGAGGTTACTGCTACTGCCCTACAAAAACAGGAATAACCTCCACTCTCGTGTGCCCGCCGTGCGGCGGCGTAGCGGAGCACGATGAGTATATGCTAACGCTCTGAATAATAGGGCAAGCGGCATCAGCATGGGTTACTGGAGCGGGGCTGTGGAAAACTGAAACGGCAGCGATCCGTCCACCTCTCTAGCCCGGATCGCTGCCTTTCCTCGTGCCACATCAGGCGCGTCACATAACTCCAACACGGCTGGAACAGCAAGAGCCGAAAGTGGCAAAAGGCGGTCAGCAACCAGACACCCCAGCAGATTTTCGCCGGCACTCTTTGCCAGGTTGCTCCTTCCGTCGCACATCAGGTTACGCTGAACTTAAGACCCGAGGCCCTATCGTGTTGGAACGCCCAGGGTATCTGCTGCATATCTGGGAGGGCGGAAAAATTGTAACGTACACGGCTAGTCGCGCAGCGGTCCATTCTCGTTCAACCTGCCTGAAACCTACTCTTCGCGCACCGTGGTGCACGGGTCCGATATTAGATAAAGGCTTGCAATAATCAGCCTCGTGTCTGACGGAGACGGCGAAGGCATCGTGACTTTCGGCTTCGAAGTCCATGGAAATACGCCGATCAAGCCATCCGCCTTGAAAATCCAGGCGAGAAGTAATACCTTAAAAATCACAGGTATTACGAGGTACCACATGACAACAACGGTAACGGCAAAAGGCCAGGTTACGATCCCGAAAGCTGTTCGGGAACTGCTTAACCTAGTCCCGGGCAGTGAAGTCGATTTCCACCGCGCCGCGGACGGCAGCGTCGTACTGCTGCGTGCGGACAAAAAACAGACGACAAGCCGCTTTCAGCGATTGCGCGGTCATGCTGGAAAAGGCCTCGATACCGAAGCGATCATGGCCCTGACGCGCGGTGATACGTGACGCTTGTCGATACAAATGTCTTGCTTGATGTGGTGACGAACGACCAGACTTGGGCTGATTGGTCGATCGAGCGTCTCGAGACGGCAAGCCTGGCTGGCCCATTGTTTATCAACGACGTCATCTATGCCGAATTGGCCGTGCGCTACGAGCGCATCGAAGACCTGGATGCATTTGTCGAGGAAGCTGGGTTGGGCCTTGCCGCCCTACCGAGGGCTGCACTCTTTCTAGCAGGGAAGGTGTTCACCCGCTATCGCCGCGCAGGTGGTTCTCGCACGGGCGTATTGCCCGATTTCTTCATCGGTGCACACGCCGCGGTGCAGCAGCTTCCCGTATTGACGCGAGATGTCGCCCGCTACCGCACGTATTTTCCAACGGTTGAGTTGATTTCGCCCACGCAATGAATCCTACAGAGCTCAGCGCTGATCAGAGGTCCTCGCTGGGATCAGTGCGATCGGCATCCCGTTTAGAACTGATGCCTGGAACGGCGCCACTATAACAACCAGTCCCACGCGTCGCGCTATTGCAATAGCTCGATGCTTGCTGGACCGACCGATGACGTGTGTGGCTTTCATCTCCCGATTTCAATTGAGGCGCTAAGCCAGATTTCCGGCACCAAAATCGCCGCTTACGATTTCATGCGGAGGAGGGGAGGGGGCAGCTAAAGACCTGAAGCCGTGGTCAAATTTACGCGGAAGCGATCACGTCGTCTCTGATATCTGCGGGTCATCTCTGCGGACGCGTGCCCCAGTTGCTGCTGGACATAGCGTTCGTCGACCTCGGCAGACGAGGCAAGGCCAGCACGAAGGGGATGGCCGGAGAACTTGAAGGCGCTCGATCTCGCTGAGATCGCCACGGACGCCGGCAGCCATCGCGGCCCGCTTCACCAGCCGAGCCACTTCCTTGTCATTCAGCCGTTCTGGCCCAACTGCATTGCCTTGACCCGTCACGCGACGGAAGATGGGCCATGCGCAAGCTTGGCGAACTTGACCCAGGTCTCGACTGCCGCGATTGGGCAGTTGGCGTCTGAAGAACCGCGGCCAATTTCGACTTCCCGCCATCCGGTTTTGCCGCGTAGGGTGAGGAGCATGCCCTTGTCGAGGATCTCGATCCAACCGCGTCCGTCCTCGGTCTGGTCGGCTTTCAGATGGAGGCCAACGATCTCTGACCGCCGAAGTCCACCAGTGTAGCCGATTAGCAGCATCGCACGGTCGCGCATGCCGCGCAGAGTGTCGCGATCGAGTGTTTCTAGCATAGCAATGATGTCGGTCGCCATGACCGCTTCCTTCTGGACCGGTGGGCGGGCATGGCTGTTACGAATGCCGGCCATTACGGTGGCGATATGCCGGTCCTTGCGATCGAGGCTCAGGCCGCGCTGCGCATAATTCCAAGAGATCGACGAGAGGCGGCGCTCAATCGTCGAAACGGAATTTCCCTTTGCTCCGCGGTCAACGGATCCCGAGGCGCAGGCTGTAATATAGAGGCCGACGGTCTTCGGATGTGGGGGAGGGGGAAAGACTGGAGCGACGACACCAGGCAGAAAAATGCTTCCAGTCGGATGCGTAGGCTTTTCTAGTGTTGATCGAGCTGGCTGCCTCGACTTAGCTCCGAGCGCGATCAGTGAGATCCTGCGGGTGGCCCGACAGGCTGGACCCCGGTGCGGGGGCAGGGGAGGGGATTTCTGCTCTGGAAATGCAAGGATCGTCCGCCACAGCTTGTCCAGAGAATTCGCTCATCTCACACTTCCCATGGATTGATCACGGCTGCGCCTGAGTCCTCAAAGTCCTTGACGTTGCGAGTGACGAGGATCAGGTCATGGACAATTGCAGTGGCTGCGATCAGCCCATCGATGTCGCCGCGCGGACGGATTGCGGCGATGCGGCCCCATTCGACTGCGATTTCGTCGGTCACAGTGAGGATGCGGTCACCATGATCGTGGCGCAGCTTGCGCAGCCATTCGGCAAGATGTGCCGCGGCCTTGGGATCAGATTTTTGTTTCAAGGCAATACCGCGCATGATCTCACCAAGCGTCAGTGCACTCAAGTGGACGCTGAGAGGATCGACCGAGCGCAGCCACGACACTGCCTGTGAAGTGCCCCGCCTTGCCTCCGAGACGATGTTCGTATCCACTAGATACATCAGAAGGCCACGTCGCGGCTTGAGACTTTGGCCCGCGCGTCGACTGCGTCGGTGAAGGCGTCATCCCAAGGCGGACCGGCGAGCAGGTCATCGACCAAAGTCGGTCGCCCTGCGCGCAAAGCGTCATAGTCTTTTGCGGACAAGACAACGGCCGCGCGCTCCCCACGCACGGTTATCTCTTGTGGGCCTTCAAAACGGGCTTTCTGCACCACTTTCGAAAATTGGTTCTTAGCGTCCTGCAGCTGCCAATCCATAAATCCGCTCCGATCTAGCTAGGCTGTCTAGACATGATACCACCGGTCCCAATGATCTGAAAGCCACGATGTGTATGTTCAGAAGTGAAATCCCGGCGTTCGTGGCTTATCCTGTGAAAATAGCAAACACGTCTGATAATGCTTTGCTGGATGTTATCAAAGTCAGTACGGACGATTACGCGTTGCTCTCTGGGGAGCATCTTCGTACTAATTTGCGACAAGTTTGCGGACGCTAAATTCTATCGCAAAAGTCGGAGTTTTGCGACATCCCCTCCATCCACCATGATAGATAAATGAAAATTATGCCGCCACCTGAGAACAACAGGTGGCGGCAGTATCGTTCAGCAAAGCCCTCTCGGGTTGGTTGGGTTCGTCCGACTCGTAACAAAAGTCTTTCCGTCGAAAAGGCGATGAGATTTCCAGACCTGCGATGTGAACTCTCCTTGCCAAATGCGCACTTCAACCTTGCCGTCGTTCAATTCACTAGCGACGGATACAGTAAAACGCCCACCAAGGCCGGAATCCACATCGTAAACCTCGATCCCCTCGAGGGACGCAGGTAAAATAGTTCGCATCAGATGCTCCAAAAACACGAAAAATTCGGGTTTGGCGCACAAGCGAACGGAACTCTCGCCTATGCGCTCAGAGTTCGATCTGCCTCATAGTAAATCCTCCAAAATGGAAGCGCTCTCCTGGCGAAGCCAGTCCGACTTTTGTGACACCAGACATGTCGAAGGTCAACGGTCGGGTAAAAGAGGTTGATGTAGGACTGGAAAAAGTCAGGATTTCCGCGACACAGATTGAAGCAAGTTTTCGACGATGGCCTCAATGTCAGCGTCAGGCCAATGGGTGACGTGCCGAAGTTCCGCTGGAAGAATACGACCGACAAAAAATCCACGCCTTGCGAGCTGCAACATAGGTATATCGCCGTAAGAGTCTCCTACGGCAACCAAGGCATCGTGGTCGATCCGAAGTCGGGCAAGTAAAGATCGAAGCCAAGCCGCCTTATCTTCCGGCCAAAAGTGCGCGATCTCGCCGTCATCGCTCCATCCCGTGCCGACTGCATAATCTGCACCGAGATCGGCGGCTAACCAATCAACGGCAAATTGCCAGTTGATCGAAACCAGCGCGATTTTAATGCCCTCCTCTTTCAGGCGAGCAAAACCGCACCGAACACCCGGCGCGAGACGCAGTTCGTGAAGATATCCGATCAGTGTCTCTCTGCTGAAAGGCGAATACCATTCGAGCATGGTTTGCCGCCCAACACTGATCTCCTCACGTGAGCGGAGAAGCTCGAAGGCATCCATTTCGGCAGTGCGACCAATATTCCTTGCGATGCACCCGCAAATATTCTCGCCACGTAGCAGCGTGCCGTCAACGTCAAAGGCTATCAGTTTTGGGGTAGGAATGCCTGGCTCCCCTGTTCCATTTCGCAAAGATCCCGACCTTTGCTTGAAAGATTAGCATGGCTTTTGCAACGCCTCAAATGTCAGGAATTACGCGACGAAAGCCAGGCGATCACGTCTGAAGCATTTCGATCAGGTGGAAAGACCGGGTAAAAAACATGCTGTATCTGCCCGGCCTCTATAATCAGGGTTAGCCGCTTGAGCAGTGTCATCCCTCCTGCCGTAAACAAAGGAAGGTTAAGCGCTCCAGCTAATAGCAGAGCGCTGTCCGACAGCAGTGGAAACGGTAGATGAAGACGATTGGCGGCCTCTTTTTGGTACTCTGTATCTTGAGTCGAAAGACCGAACAGCCGTTCAACGCCGAGAGCTTTCAACTCCGCGAAAGGGTCCCGAAACGCACATGACTGTGGTGTGCAGCCCCGCGCGCCGGGAATTGCGTCCCACCCCTCAATCGCTCCACTGGCTGGACTAGTGCGGGGATAGGCATAGATGACCGTCAGGCCGCCTTGGGAAAGATCAACGTTCGCTCCGTCCGTGGCGGACAATGTTATGCTGGGAAGACGCATGCCGATCAGGTGTGCAGCTTTTCCATCATCTTCAGGAGCCGTCAAATTTTCGATACCCATCCTAATTTCCTAAAATTGTCGCAACCACTTCGTGCTCGACACTAACCCGTCTTTTGCAAAAATAAATGCACCTTATCTCGGCTGAATTTCATCCGCATATTCACCCTGTCCCACCAAAGCATCAATCTCGCTGACAATGAGCGCGGGTAGAGGCCCGAATGCGAGAGCGCCGGCAATCCCCTCGATCTGTGCAACCGTACGCGCCCCCGGCACAAGTATATTGCGGTCCGATTTGGCCCAAAGCCAGCCAAGCGCGCCTTGAACGAGGGAGCGGCCATCGGTTTGGAGCAACTCTCTGACGCTGTCGAGCTTCTTTAGGAAGCGAGGATTGGGCCGACCATCTTCAAAATATGCCGTCACTGTGTTTCCGGCTGCACGAATGTCCGTGGGCGAGATTTGCGAGTCCGCGCCATATTTCCCCGTCAGCAATCCCATCCCAAGCGGTGACCGAATAAGGGAAAAGAGGTCGTTTTCTCGAACGGTCGCCTGCATCAGGGGGGCATCGAGCAAAATGTTCATCGCGTGCTCAACGGCCACGAAATCTTTTCGGCCAGCCACAGCCTGCACGCTTCTCGGCAGGTCCGTGCTCCAGCCATACGCCCTGATTTTGCCCGCATCGACAGCGTGCTCCGTCGCTTCGAAAATTGGTTCTGCGTTGGACACGGGAAGGTCGTTCAGATGCAGCAACAGGATATCGATCCGATCCCGGTCGAGCCGAGAAAGGCAGTGCTCTATCGCTGGTAAGACAGCGGCCGGGGCAGTGTCCTCCCCCAACAACAGCTTGTTATCTTCATCGATCGCTATCCCGATCTTTGTCACTATCAAGGCGTCGGGAGAGCCTTTCAGGGCTTTCGCCAAGAGACGTTCGGCATGGCCTGCGCCATAGACAGCAGCGGTGTCGAACAATCGAATGCCGCCTGCCAGCGCGGCATGGATCGTTCGGATCGATTCCGCCTCGTCGGAATTGGCATAGCCGAGCGTTCCGCAGTTCCCGAAACCCGGTCCGCCAAACATCGGGCCTCCAATCGGCCAGCATCCCATTCCCAGAGGGGCAACTTCTGTTTCGAGTAGTTTCATTGTCGGCTCCATCTCACGTCGCCCCAATATCGCTACGGGTAGCTGTTACGTCGATGAAACATCCTGTAATGATCGTTTCATGAATGAAACGAACTTTGATTGGGATGATCTGCGGCTATTTCTTGCTGTGGCTCGTGAGGGCGGCTTGGGGCCAGCGTCGGAATCGACAGGAAAAAGCCCCCCGACGCTAGGACGGCGCATGCTGGCCCTTGAACGGCGACTAGGGCTGGAGCTTTTCGAACGCCTGCCGAGAGGCTACGAGTTGACAGACCAAGGCCGCGATTTGCTCAACAAGGTCACAGCCATCGAAAATCGGATCGCTCCCCTCACAGATGCCGAAAAGCTTCGCCGCCCTGTCGTGAAGGTGTCAGCGGGGCAATGGGTAACGGACCTTCTCTGCAAGAAGGCCGCCGATCTGGTCGGCAGTACCTCAGCTTTGTTACGATTCATTGCCGCTGATCATGTCCTCGACATCGGAAGGCGGGAGGCGGTTATCGGTGTAAGAAATCGTCGTCCTGATCAGATTGGTCTCGCAGGTCGACGTATAGGTCGGGTGCAGTTCGCAGTTTATGCGGTTGATAGCCATGTTGTGACCTGGGCTCGGGTGATCGGGACAACTCCTTCCGCACTCTGGCTTGGCGAGAGGATTGGCGGTAGTCCCGCGATCGAGGTTACGAACTCGCGCAACGCGCTGGACCTTGCTTTGGCTGGCGCCGCGCGCGCCGTATTGCCCACGTTCGTCGGCGATGTGCAAAAAGGATTGCAACAGGTAGCACCTCCAATCGAGGTGCTGGAGCATGAACAATGGCTGGTAACACACGACGAAGATAGGTCTCTGCCCGAGGTCCGTCATATGATCGAACGTATCTATGCGGTGTTACGAGCTGCTGCTAAGTGAAATCTCCGATGTCGCGAAACTCCCGAGTTCTATCCGACATGTTGGCCAGACTTTTGCGGGTTGTCAAAATTAGGATTTTCGCGACGCCTCTCTCATGTCTCTGAAACGCCAAGAGAGACATTACTGGTGTCGCAGAACCCCTATTCTGCAGCGTCGCAAAGCCAGTAGAACTCTCGCTTTAAACGCGAGTGTTGCGACGATGCGAGAAAAGGATGGTAGATGACGCGACAGCGTGAAATTCAGAACATCGCATCGGCCGCAAGACGATTTATTGAGCCCGTATGGAACCATTGGCATCAATCGCGAGGCCGCCCTGTGCCGCATCCCGCATCGAGATTTACATGCGGTAGAACCAGCTTGTTTTTACGGGATGTGCTGAGGCATGAGGGGCATCCTGCTGAATGGACAAGCGGGACCCCATATGCCGGAGTCAGCGGCGCACCTGATACCCCATGTGGCTTCTATTCTGGAACACGATGGGAAGGCCATGCTTGGGTTTGTTCTGGAGAAACAATAATTGATATCACCGCAGACCAATTCGGCGGAGATCGTATTTTCATCACTTCGGTATTCGACGACCGCTATGTCAGCTCCAGAGATTTGGCCAACCCTGATGCCATCAAGGCACGTCGCGAGGCTGTGGCGGCACTATGGCCGGACCGGTTGGGCTTTCGTTCGAAATCCGATCTGTTGCACAAATCCTAAGTAACTGGCGCACCACGACTGAATTTCAGGGAGATCTTTGTCGCTAAAATCACGCGCAAAAGTCGGCAATCCACGATCGATTTTCGCGGCGTGTAACGACTGGTTTGGGCCAACTGCCGTTATGACGCGAAAGCGCAAACAGCGGTCATGGCAACAAGATTTGGCCGAACGGTCCTTAAGGGCAAATGCACGGCTCGCTAGTTTGCAGCCTGAGTTGACCTGATTTTGTCACGCCGCTCTGTAGCAATCGATGCCTTCAGACCAAGCGCTTTTGCGAGCAGGCCGTGGCGCTGTGCCTCCCATTGCTGGGACGGAGAACACTCGCAGTGGTCCGAACTCACAGCGAGATTTATTGTCGCCCGGGCCTCGAAAGCACCCTCCAAAGGGCAGAGGAAACCAACTTAGCGGGATAGCAAACGCATAATGCAGGTTCGCAGTCAGGCCAGTCGTGGAAGTCACCGTGATCGTTTGCTTATTGGTCATAAGCAGGAAGCTGTCGTCACCATCCCACGGAGGGAAGTTGATCGAGCATTTCACCCGAGCCTAGATCCAGGCTTGTCCGGGCCGATGCAATGTCGATCCAAAAAAATCGGAAAAGGATTGGGGCGCCTCCGCCGGAAGGTGTCGTTTCGAAGTGATCCCAGGTATCGGGAACGTCTTCCCTGAGCGGTAGGTGGAAGTACGTGCGATGCAGGTTATGAAGCTTCCCATCCCGTTCAAACGGCCGATGGCTGTCTCCTACCAACCGAAACCCCACTAGGTCGGTGAGGCCGGTCTCTTCGCCAAACTCCCGACAGGCGGCATCGATCAACTGCTCCCCCACTTCCACGGTGCCCCCCGGCACTTGAATGGGAACTTCAGGAAAATCGGGTTCTTCGAAAACCAGAAGTCCTCGCGAAATTGTGGCGTAGATCAGGATTTTCTCGATCAAGGTTCCCTTTTCCACGATGTGGTCTCCGGTATCTACGGAAGTCTGGAAAGTTGCGATAATGCAACTCCGTGCTCTACCTCAGTGTTACACCATGACGGCAAAGTACGTATTCCAGCCCTTTGTCACCATCGCTGCATGTCGATGATTGCCGTCGCGAATGGTGAGGCGACGATGTTGCCATTTCACATTTAAAGGCGGCAATTGTTTTGCGTCGGTTAGATCCATAGCGATATTGTGAATTCGCTCCAGCCAAGCTTCTCCAGGGACGTAGTGGTGCATTTCCGCTTCGGGGCCGCAGGTTCCTGACCAGCTTCGGAAGCTCAATAGGGTAGGACCTATCCAATAACGCTTGTGAAGCAAGAACCTGCGCGCAAGCCGGGATTTGCCCAATAACTGCTGCGAGGTAGTCTAGGATCCACTCCTGAAGCCTCCCTGTTTCTGCACTCGCTACGCAGTTTTGAAGATCAAACATACTTCACCAGCATCACCCCACTTCCTCGGGGATGAAGCCTCCGGTCTGCCGTTGCCAGAGGCGGGCGAAAAGACCGCCCCGCTCGATGAGTTCGTCTGGCCTGCCTTCTTCGATGATGCGCCCCTGATCGAGCACAACGATACGGTCCATGCTGGCGATGGTTGAGAGACGATGAGCGATGGCGATGACCGTCTTTCCTTCCATCACCAGATTGAGCTTTTCCTGAATGGCCGCTTCGGATTCGCTGTCGAGAGCGGAAGTTGCCTCGTCAAGCACAAGGATGGGCGCATTTTTCAGGAGAACTCGGGCAATCGCGACACGCTGGCGCTGCCCGCCCGAGAGTTTGATACCGCGATCGCCAACAAAAGCCTCATAGCCTTTGCGCCCTCGCTATCGGCAAGATCGGCAATGAAGCCATCGGCTTTTGCCATCTTTGCGGCACGTTCGATGTCCTGCTGTGTCGCGTCAGGCCGGCCATAGCGAATATTATCGCCGATCGAGCGGTGAAGGAGCGCCACATCCTGGGCTATGACACCGATCGAGCGGCGCAGGCTTGCCTGCTTCACAGCTCGAATGTCTTGCCCGTCGAGGAAAATCGCGCCTTCTCGTACATCGTAAAACCGCAGTAGCAGGCTCACGAGTGTCGTTTTGCCCGCGCCGGAGAGCCCGACAAGGCCGACCTTTTCGCCTGGCCGCAAAGTCAGGGACAACCCGTCGATAACGGGCTTACCGCTTTTATAGGCGAAGCGCACGTTTTCGAACCGGATTTCGCCACGATCGGCGATGAGATCCTTGGCATCTGTCCGATCGATGATTGTTGGCGGCGTTGTCATTACCGGCATTGCATCCTTGATGGTGCCGATCGCCTGGAAAATCTGCTGGCCCATCTGCAGGAAGGTGAAGGTGTGCCCCGACAGCCGCTGGAGAATGTAAACAGAACCAACGAACTCGCCGACAGTCAGGAAGCCTTCAATCAGTCCAGAAAATCCGATCGACAGCATCGACAGCCAGAGCGCCGTGTTGAGGGCGACCACGGTCAGCTCTGACGTCCGGTAAATCCGTTGTTCGCTAGGTTGGGTCTGGATGGATTTTTGGATGATGCGACGGATAGCCCCGGCTTCGCTGTCTTCGGCCGCGAATTGCTTGATCATCTGCATGTTGCTGTAGAGATCGGTAATGGCGCCGGCGACCAGGCTGCGCTGCTTGGCCGTGGTGCGCGAGCGCTCGGTAAAGATCGGCGCCATTTTAACGGCGAGCGCTACGTTGAGCGTAATCCAGATCAGCACTGGCACGGCCAGCTGCCAGGAGAGCGCGCTGAGCAAAACCATAGACCCGACCATTTGCAGCAGGAAACGCGGGATCGACTGAAATGCCGCTATGATCTGTTGCTGGACGGCCGACGCAACCTGAGACAGGCGCGAAGCAACCTGTCCGGCGAAAAGATCATGGAAGAAGGCAAGGTCCTGCCGTTCAACAGCCTTGTGCCCTTGCCACTGGATGGCAGCGGGCATCCCCACCCCCAGCGTATGCGACTGAAGCGTGTTCAGGAGGAAGGATGCGATCGGCAGGGCCGGGAATAGCAGCAGCCCGAGAAAAGCCAGGAGTGGCCATTCGTTTTTCAAGAAGGCCTCAGCGCCCTGCTCGGTGACGCCATCGACGATGACGGAAAGCCCCCAGACGACGCTGAGGTTGATTGCTTCATCGCCATGGAGGAAAGCGCCACAGCGATTAGAACACCCCGAAACATCGAAATGAAGTGAAGGAGGACCGTCACGGGCCCCTTCGACGGAAGCGGCCGATAGGGGATATCCAGCGGCCGGATCATGGCTTCAAAGGGGCGATAAATCACATCTGAAATCGGCATGTGCAACTCGCATAAAAAAATCGGCAGGGACCACGATGGAAACTCATGACGTCTCCCGACGCAGCTCGATCGAACGGGGCAACTGTCAGGGTCTTTGCAGTCAGCGCAGCCGGGCCATGACATGCGCATCGACGTATTCACCGTTACGGTAAGCGTTCTGACGCAACGTGCCCTCGCGGACGAAGCCGAACTTTTCGTAAAGCCGGATCGCCGGAGTGTTATCGACATAGACGTCCAGTTCGATGCGCCGGATGTCATGCCATTTGTCGGCCGTATCGACCAAAGTACTCAGAAGGACTGTCCCAACGCCCTTGCCTGCGAATTCGTCGTGCACACCGATGCCAAAGCTTGCAACATGGTGCTGTCGGCCGCTTTTGCGATGAAGACTGGCACTTCCGATGATCCTGCCACGCCATTCGGCACAAACCAGAATGTCCGAAGGCGAGGCGCCTTCAATATATTTGCGCGTTCTCTCAATGCTCTGGAACGGCTGGCGCAAAGTACCGTAACGCACGCCCGGAAGGTTGAGAACCTTCGTTATGGCTTCGGCGTCCTGTGGGCGCGAGCCACGGATTACGACATCGTGGATATGGAATTGTGGCTGGGGTGATGCATTGTTTTCGGGCGGCATGCTCTTCTCCTCGGGGATGCAAGAGAGCAGGCCGTTCATCGCCCTGCTCGTCTCGGCAGGGCTGGATGAATGATGAACGCTTCTACCGCGCCAACCGTCCAACGCCCGCCGGATAACCGGAGGTCATGGAGTTGCGGGCGGTAAGGTTCACGTTTGCGATCATGGCTTAAAAATGCGTCCGGTTTGCGTTCTTGTCAACCATGGATTGCTTTCTAGCGAACTGGGTTGGGGCGCCTGCGACAGCTCGCCAGAACGCAATGACCTGAGTTTCAGCGCTGAGAATCAGCGTCTATGCAACCGCTTTGGGCGGACCTGCGCTCATCAGTTCAATAAGTCGTTTGAGACGAGGCACCACGTCTGTCGTTTGGCATTTAACTGTAAGAATGCGGCCGTTCCGACAGCTCATGGCACTTAAATTGAGATTCGCCGATTCGGTTTTCGTCGCTTCGCGCTCTCCGATTCGGAGACAACGCTATGTAATATTTCGCATTTTTCGGTGAAGCTTGGCCATTGGTGGTCATCTTTTTCTACGCAATGAATCTCACATTAAGTGCCAAATCCACGTCAAAATCTCAAATTACGTGCCCAGTCTCAAATTAAGTGCCACTCTATCGTATTGAAATTCTTGCCGGCGGAGTCTCGCGATTAAATGGAAAACGACACACGACTGCACATTCTTCGGACGTACCGGGCGACTGGGCACAAGCGAGCCCTACCCGTGTCACTGATCGCCTAAGTGGGATGAACCCATGGTGCGAGATCGCAGGCACCGCAGCGACGTCACCCGAGAGCTCCTGCTTGCTGTTCTGGTTCGTGGCGAATGGAGGACGCGATGAACGATACCAATTGGATTCATTTGTGCATCGATATGCAGCGGATGTTTGCAGAAGACACGCCTTGGCATGTGCCATGGATGCAAGAGGTCTCGCCTCAGATTCAGGAAATTGCAAAGCATTATCCGCAGAGAACGGTGTTTACGCGCTTCGTCCCGCCCAAGCGGGCACAGAACATGCGCGGTATGTGGCGGAGTTACTACAAGAAGTGGGACACGATGACCCTCGAACGCCTCGGACCGGAGATGGTCGACCTCGTTCCGTCTTTGAAGGCGTTGGTCCCGCCAGCGAGGATCTTCGACAAAATGACCTATTCGCCATGGACCGCCGGTAAGCTTCACCGCGTCCTGGCGGGGGAGGGGGTCGAGACCCTGGCGATCTCGGGCGGCGAGACAGACGTCTGTGTCCTGGCCGCAGCCATCGGAGCCATCGATCTTGGTTATCGCGTCATCCTCCTCAAGGATGCCGTCTGTAGCCGGTGCAGATGAAACACACGATGCTTCACTTGAGTTGCTCGGTGATCGATTTTCGGTCCAATTGGAAATCGTATCGACGGAAGAGTTTCTCAGCCGCGCCCATTAGCATCGGCATCGCAGGACGCGGCGAACATCTGGTGTGAGCTTTGCCCGGTAAGCTGGCCCGATTTTTACAGCGCTGCAAAGTTAAGATCTGCGCGAAAGACTGGCACTGAGCTGACTGCAGCAGGATTGAAGTTCTTGAATCCAAGCATGCCCCGGATGCAGCACCTCCAGCCATTGACAAAGGGTGAATTTCTCATTGAATTCCAGGCGAGGTAAGGCATTGCGGAAGTCCTGATGATCTTTCTCGCGGGCGTGCCTAGCTTTAAAGAGCAGGACGATATGCGGCGCCAGATATCGGATGCCGCTGTCTGTCGCGCGTATTGCTTTTGATCTGGGAAGGGTAAAAGATGGATCGCGCTTGTAGACCCACACATCCCGAGATCCCCGATCGACCATCATGTCGACGCGCCAGCGCCCGGCACCGATATCCGCGCCCCACTGCTGCCAAACATCCGAAGGCAGTGGTTCTAGCAGGGGCAGATGGTCAAGTTTGCCATCCTTCACGGTGAAGAACTCCAAATCCGACAGGATCCCGCGACAGCGTTGGGCTTGGCAGACAAGTACCGAGAACTCGAGGTCTTCATGCACACGGGTACACTCACCGTGCCAAAGGTCTAGGGCCCAACCCCCTACGACATACCAGTCGGTGTCTGATCCGCCGAGACGGGCAAACAATTCGTCGGGTGACCATGGTTCCCAAGCGTCATCTGGTGGTGGCTGCACTGAAGCGTTGCTCCTGATCGGGCGAAGAACGCTTGATACGTGAACTCATCTCCCATGTTCAATAGCGGCTTGGGGTTCATACGGTCTGTCGCGAAAAACCCATGGCCTGCCCCAGAAGGCGCTATAGACCAGCAGCTTTGGTCAGGTTGATGCGGAAACGATCACGTCGCCGCTGATATCTGCGAGTCATTTCAGCGGATACGTGTCCCAACTGTTTCTGGACGTAGCGCTCATCGACCTCCGCGGACGATGCGAGGCCTGCCCGCAGCGAGTGGCCGGAAAACTTGAAAGCCCGCTCGATCTCACTGAGATCGCCGCGAACGCCGGCCGCCATCGCCGATCGTTTCACAAGCCGGGCCACCTCCTTGTCGTTCAATCGTTCGGATCCGACCGCCTTGCCTTGGCCGGTGACGCGGCGGAAGAGGGGGCCATGCGCCAGTCTGGCGAACTTGATCCAGGCCTCGACGGCCGCGACCGGACACGTGGCGTCGGAGGAACCTGGACCGACCTCGACCTCCCGCCATCCGGTCTTGCCGCGCAGAGTGACAAGCATGCCTTTGTCGAGGATCTCGATCCAGCCGCGGCCGTCTTCTGTCTGGTCCGGTTTGAGATCAAGACCGACAATCTCCGATCGACGCAAGCCGCCAGCGTAGCCGACGAGAAGCATCGCGCGGTCGCGCATGCCGCGGAGCGTGCCGCGGTCAAGGGTCTCGATCATGGCGATGATATCTTCGGCCAGCACCGCCTCTTTCTGCACAGGCGGTCGCGCGTGAGTTTTGCGAATGCCGGACAGCACCGTGGCGATATGCCGATCTTTGCGATCGAGGGTTAAGCCGCGCTGGGCATAGTTCCACGACAGCGAAGAAAGACGTCTTTCGATGGTTGAGACTGAATTCGCCTTCATCCCCCGCTCGGCGGCACCCGACGCGCAGGCCGTGATGTAAAGCCCTACGGTCTGCGGATGTGGGGGAAGGGGGGTGAGGCCAGACCGCCGGCACCAGGCGGAAAAGTGCTTCCAGTCGGAAGTATAGGCTTTGCGGGTGTTGGCGGAACTGGCGGCTTCCACATAGGTCCGAGCTCGATCGGCGAGGCTGACAAGACGGGCAGATCGATGATCGTTGCCGGCGAGGGAGGGGAGGGGGCTTTCCCCCGACACCTGCGACGCGGAAACATCACCGCCAGAAGCCGTGCTGAGAGACGGCGCTGAGCTCTCCTTGGCGTGGGTTTCGGTGTTCTGCTCGATGATTTGGGCCATTTCTCTATAATGACAAGAACGTCCGATAATGCAACATTATCGGACATCTTATGGCATCGACATCCTGTGCGGTTTATGCTGATAATGTTGGATTAAACTGCGCATCTGATTTACACTTCGGCGCATGGATTCGCTCTCGCCCTCCACTCTACCGGCTCCCGCTTGGTCGCCCCGCCTACCGGCGTGGGCGCATTCGCGCAGCCGCGACATCAGCGAACCCGACGCGGCCTTCGCCGCCGGTATCGCTCTGAAATCGCTCGACGATCTGATCCGCGCCGACCCGCCATGGCTCGGCTGCTGGCGCGATCGCCTTGCCCTCAAATCAGCAGCTGTCGCTGCCCGAATGCTCGGGCGAGGCGAGGAAGAAGCCGCCATCCGCGACGCGGTTTTGTTGACGTCTGCAGGCGACGATCCCGGACCGGCCGGCAACATGTTTTTGGCCATGCGAATGCTGGTGCGTCGAACCGGGACGATCGCCACATCCTTCGTTAAGGAGCTTGCCGCGCTGCTGGGGATGAGATGGGACGAAAGCCTTGTCCAGGTTTCGGAGTTGATCGATACCGCGATCCAGTCCGGGCGCGCGGCACCCCTCGCAGTTGCTGAGCTTGTGTTGGCAATTACGACCCTTCGCCCGGACGCCGAGGTGCTCGCCCTTGGGCTGGGCGAGGTTGTGCTGGCGCATAAGCTGAATTGGCCGAAACCTGTGCCGCTACTGCTCCCCGAGCGTTTTGGCCCGGCGTTCCGCACCATCGGTGGTCGCGGTCGCGTTCGACCGGGAGAGCCCGCGTACCCGAAAGCGATCTGCCTGGCGCTGGTCGATGGCGTCGAGGCAGCGCTTCGCTCCGCGGTCGAAATCGATCGCCGCGCCGCAAGGCTGCTGGCCGTGGCGCCGAAGATACGGACCAAAGGCGCCGATCCGGTGGTGCGCCGGCTGCTGACCGAGGATGCCGTGCCGGCCTCCGCGCCCGGCTCAAAACTGTCGCGCTGGGCGGCGAACCGGCTGTTCGAGCGTCTCGAAAGTTTCGAGGCGGTGCGCGAGCTCTCCGGCCGCTCCGCTTTCCGGATCTTTGGATTATGACGATGGCCGGATCACATGCTGCCAAGCAAACTCGTAAGGAAAGGACGAAGGTCGCAAGCGAACGCTTGTTTGATCGTGAGCTGGAGGATCTGCCGGCGGAGATGCGCTGGCGGGAATGGATGATGCGGATCGAGGCGGTGATCTTTGCCTCCGCCGAGCCGGTCAGCCGCGAGACGCTGGCGCGGGTGGTCGGAAAAGACTGCAGCATCGATCTGCTCATCGATGATCTGCGCGAGGAACTGAGTTCCCGGCCCTATGAACTGTTGTCGGTCGCAGGCGGCTGGCAGCATCGGACGCGTCCGCGGTTCGCCGACACCATCCGCGCGTCTTCGGCGCCGACAAGAGGAGGGGCGGCGTTGCCGGAGTTCGAGGCGATGGTGCTGATGGCGGTGGGATATTTTCAACCGATCACCCGTGGTGACCTGTCGAAGATTTTTGGCAAGGAAGTCAGCCGCGACACGATCGGCAATCTGCGTGGCGCGGGTTTTATCGGCTCCGGGCCGCGCAGCCCGACGCCGGGGGCGCCGTATACTTACGTGACCACGCAGCACTTTCTCTCGGCTTTCAGTATGGAGACTCTGCGCGACTTGCCAAATATTGAAGCGCTGGAGGACGCCGGCTTGCTGAGCAGACACGCCGTACAAAGCGAAGCCGCTATGTCACAAGCTGAAGAAGTGGACGAGAAATTGATGGAGTGAAGTCGATCGTCCCCACCCGGTCGGTATTTCCAAATTTATGGCGACGAATCCGGGATGATCTCCATTGACGATGCCGAGTCACCCTTTAGGCTGCTGGGAACCGCGAAGGGGATCATTTCAAGATGGCAATGCCGCTTTTGGTTCGTAACCGAAACTATCGCCTCCTTCTGACGGCGGGAACGCTTACAAACCTTGGCGACGGAGTGATTGTCCTCGCGCTGCCTTGGCTCGCTACGCTGATGTCACGCGATCCGCTCGCGATTGCTGCTGTAGCAGCTGCCGGCAGTATGCCTTGGCTGCTGTTTGCCCTGCCGTCAGGCGTGATCATTGACCGAACTGATTGCCGCAAGTTGATCGCGCGTGCAGACATGATCCGGGCGGGCATCGTAACAGCTATCATGATGCTCGCTTTGAGCGAGCCGGTGGCCGGGGCTGTGTGGCTCCTGTCCGCCCTTGCCTTTCTTCTCGGATCTGCCGAGGTAATGCGGGACAACGCAGCTCAAACAATTTTGCCGTCTATTGTCGCATCAGCAGATCTGGAGGTTGCCAACGGTCAGATGTGGAGCGCAGAGCAACTGATGGGCCAGTTCATTGGGCCCCCTCTCGCAGGCGTACTGATCGGGCTGGGTATCGCAGTGCCTTTTGGCCTGGATGCCGCGGTGCTGGTGCTTGCAGCCGGCATGGTCTGGCTAATTACATTGCCCCCTCAACTGACGAACTCTGCGCGGTTTTGGCCGGCATTGTTTGAGGGCATAAACTGGATGCGAAAAGATCGCCTCCTGTTTAGGTTCGCCGTGACCTTGGGAATGGTGAACTTTCTGTTCTCGATGGCGACGACAATCACTATTCTGTTCTCCCAGGAGATCTTGGGGCTGTCTGCCGCTGAGCATGGGTTCTTGCTGTCCATGGCTGCGACAGCCGCGGTAGCTGGCAGTCTGGGAGCGCCGCTTATCACGAAACGGATTGGGGTTCAGGCCGCTCTCTACCTCTCGTTCCTGACGTGGGGGATTGCACACGCAGCCATTGGTCTCAGCTCCACGACGTGGGTGGTCGGCGCAGCAATGGCTTTGTTTATAGCGGCATCCATGCTTTGGAACGTCATCACCGTGTCATGGCGCCAGCGCCGCATTCCGGCAGAACTGCTGGGGCGGGTAAACAGCATTTACCGCTTCTTCGGCTGGGGATCGATGCCTCTTGGTGCTGTCGCTGCGGGGATACTGGTGTCGCTGATCGAGAACGAGGCCGGGCGCGAATTGGCTCTTCGCGGGCCGTTCGTTCTGTCGGCCGCCGGCTATCTGGTTTTGTTGGTTTACGCCAGATTGAAGCTGAGACTGCAGTAGGCAGGAGTTGCGGTTGCGCCGTCGCGACGCCGGTTTGCCATTCAAGTTTGGTTCTGGCGCCTGATCTTTCATGTCTTCGGGGCCATCGCTCATTTCGAACGCAGGTTGATCTCCGAATGTACCAAGGACGGTATCGCGGCAGCACGGGTAAAAGGAAAGTTGCTAGGCCGGCAGCCTCTCGACATGAAAAGGGTCGAAGCAGAAATCAAACTTATCGAAGCGAAAACCTCTCCGACGGAAGCCGCCCGGCAGCTTGGTCTTGGGCGCTCTACTGTCTATCGGGAGATGCGTCGTCTGGGTATCCAACGACCAGCATGATCAAATGGCATTATCGGAAGTTGCAAAAAAAGCCGCAACACCACAGGTTTCAGCGTCCGCTGTCCTCGGGGGACTCCAAATCAAAGCGGTCATTTGGTATCGCTTTGGTTGAAGAGCGTTGGCGCATCGAGGTAGACTTTGCCTAAGTAAATACCGGTCTCAATCCAGTTTCACCCGTACGTCCTGATAGCAATAATGCTGTCGGCGTATGACTGTGTTCATCGGGTGGTGGCAAGAGACCGGTTTGGCATTGTTAAAATGTGCCAGTGCAGCTCTGCTGTCTCAGCTCTTCAGCCGCCCAATAGCATCGCCAACACCGCGCCCAATACGGGGTTTCTCATGCACCATCTTGGTGGACTTCCGAACGGAAGACCAAGACGGCATGTGCAATATACTTCAGGTCCAATGGACCCTTATACCCACAAAACCTCCCCAGCCGTGGATCGCATGCAGCGGATGTAGTGGCTTGAGAGCATTCCAATCTAGCGGCAAAATCCGGCTCAACGCCAATGGCCGCAAGCTCGATGCATGGCTTATCTACAAATGCCTTGTATGCGAGAAGACATGGAACCGACCTATCTTCGGGCGGCAGAATGTTCGCGACATCAATCCTGACACCCTTGCAGCGTTGCAGTCCAACGATCCTGAGTGGGTCCGGGCAGAGGCGTTTAACCTCGAACCTCTAAAGCGTAAGGCGCAAAGGGTTGATGAGTTTGACGATTACGCCATCGAAAAGGCCACGCTACGTGAAGCTGAGAGCTGGACAAAATTGGTGATCGACCTGGCAACTCCTATCCCGACCAGTATACGCCTTGATCGTTTGCTTGCGTCGGAGTTGAAGATTTCGCGCTCGCGCCTTCAGAAGCTGAACGAAGACGGTTTTCTCCAGGCAACATCTGACCGGGCCAACGCAATGCGGCGGCATATTAAAACCGGCACGGTGGTAATCATCGATCTATCCAACGAGGCGGATCGAGAGCAATCGTGGAAGCCTCTGGCGACGAGTGGACCGCCTTAGCCGCAATGGCGGAGGCCTGATATCCTCAGGCCTTCGTCACGAATGTTCAACTCTGCCGTTGTTTAGCGGGAAATCCAGCGACGCCCTCCATTTCGGGCTGCTGCTGGGAAGGTCGCCAAAGGGCGGCAATCCGACATGACGCAGAAGCGCCAAATGCGGTCATTTCAGAGATTTCGCGAACCACTTTTCCAACTCTGCCTTAAGGTAGCCGCCGGGCAACCTGTCTGTTCGGAAGAGTGCCAAAGGTGCGCAAGCCTTATCGATTATGGTAGCGGTGAAGTCTCCTGTTTCCGAAATGCGCCCACGTAATGGGATTAAGACCGGATCGGACCAACGGTTATCGATAGGAACTTGATCGGAGAAGGGGCGAAGATCAACCGTCCAGCGTTCTTTCGCGAAGCCCTTGATCGTCGTTACTGTAGCCAAGTCGAGATATGCGACATTCTTTTCTAGGTTCGGACGATATCCAACTACGCGTGCTTCGATTACGACATCGGCGAACAAGAAGTCTGCGAGCCCAAATTGATCTCGCTTCGAGCAAGCATAAGATTGAGTTGCGTGAAGGCTAAGCCCTATAACCAATGCGAAAAATCGAGACAACCGTAACCTCATCGAAGCGGTAATGCCCAAATTCAGTTCTTAATCGTAGTAAGCAATGAAAGATGGGGCAAAGTCAAAGTCAGCTGTGGGCCGACGGCAGCCATCGCTCGAAGCATTAGAGGTTATAACGGATAGATAGCTCGGCAATCGCCGGGTCGGTGAACTCTGCAATGGGGTCATCGGACTTGTCGTGTTTGCGATGGTACTCTCCCACGTCGAAAGCCTCGTAGATTTCGAAGAACGGCTCCGGCACCTCGTTATTGCCACGGCCGAACCCTTCCTGAACTGCAGACCACAGATCATTCATCACGCCATCACAGAAGGAGTAGCTGAGCTCTCCGCGGTGGTACCCCTTCGCGATCTCCAGTGCCGCGCTGTTGTAGAAATCCCAGTGGTTGAGGGCTCCCGCGTATAGAAGGATGTCGTCGCACGTCAGCCGAATCGGGCTCTTGTTAATCGCAAATTGCAGGAACTCGGACACCGCTCTCATCCTTGTGACATGTTTCCGAAGCTTATGAATGAGCACAATGCAGCGTCAATGTCCTGGTTGGGGCCGAGCAGGGACAAACCGTGATATCATCGAGCCTCCCAATACGGGCGAGGTGGGGGGAGCGGCAGGGGCTTTGTCATGGAAATTGTGCTGCGTACCCGACGTCCTTGGAATAAGGGAATTTTGGTGGGTCAGAAGCGACCGCTTCAGCCTAAGAACGTGTGGTCGATTCGCGTTCAACTCGAAATGAGCGGGGCGGACCGAGAGCTGGCGCTCTTCAATCTCGCCATCGACAGCAAGCTCCGTGCCTGTGATCTCGTCAGGCTCCGCGTCGAGGACTTGTGGTCGGGTAGTTCGATCCGGGGCCGCGCCACCATCGTCCAGAAGAAAACCAAGCGGCCCGTGCAATTTGAGGTCACCGAGCAGACGAAGAATGCGCTCGCCGCCTGGCTTCCTTTCGTTCGAAGAAATGCTGGCAGCTATCTTTTTCCCAGTCGGAGAAAAGCATCGCGGCATCTATCGACAAGGCAGTATTCGGATCGTCCATCGATGGGTGGCTTCCATCGGGCTGGAAGCCAGCGCATACGGCACCCACTCAATGAGGAGAACGAAGGCAGCACTGATATACAAGAAAACCGGCAATCTCCGGGCTGTTCAGATTCTGCTTGGTCACACAAAGCTCGAAAGCACCGTCCGATACCTTGGTGTCGAGGTGGACGACGCGCTCAGGATCGCTGAGCAGATTGAGCTGTAAGGCAAATGACCATCGGCGATGCCGGTGGTCTCCCTCGCGCCACAAGCAGACATATCCGGTAGTAGCAGCATTCTTCCAAACAAGTTTATCGGTGTTCGTTACCTGAGATTAAAGCCGCTGCTCTAAACAAAATTCGAGGTCGGTCGGACAAGTAGGGGAACGATTACCGATGCTTTCGGAGGCAATAAAAAAGACCGGTGGTGTCCCGTCAAATTACGCAATCGTATTGGCGGGCGCTTTCTTTTTTCCAATCCAGCTTATCGCTTTGTTTTTCGCAAGAAAACGACGTTTTGAAGCCGACGACTGGGAAAAGACCCATTATGAAATGCAGTACCGAACCATGCTTATCTATATGATGATAAGCATCATTTTAATGGGCATCAGCGCGGCCTCGATGTCTGTCCTTGGCGGGAAAAGCCAGGCCGATATGACGAGGTACATGGTCTTTTGGTCGATACTCACCTTCGTGGGGTACCTGCCGATGGCTTGGCTTGCGATAAGAAGTATTCGCGGCCTATTTTTGGCTGGAGCGAAAAAGAGCCTTCTCCTTCCAAAGTCACTGACCGTGTGGCCGCAATGAAGGCACCAATTCTTGTTGCTATCGCCATAGTGTTGGGCGGCATTCCTAGCACCTTGATGGCATTGGGGTTGCAAGGATTTCCGATAGGTCTAACCGTTCTTTTGCTCACCTTAGCGCTCTGCGCACTTGGGTTTGCGTTGGGAAGATTTCGCATATTCTGGTGTGGCTGGGGTGTCGCGTCGGCTGCTTGTTTCCTCCTGTTCGGAGTGGCGACGCCTTTCGGGATGGCAATGGCTCTGCCTATTCTCTTGTCCAATTGGCTCTGATTCACTAAGCGCGGTTTGTCCGCTAAGGGCCGAGGCTGTGTGAAAAACTGTCGCATCCAATGGTATTTCGTCATCGAGCTTGGTCTGGCGGAATTGGCTAGATTTTGCGCCTATCGGATGCTGGAAGGCGTCGGAGATGGTCCTGATGGTTTAGTTTGGCGGCTTTCGGGCCCCAAATGGCGGTTCAGCGCCTACTTCAAGCGGCCACGGCTCTGACGAGCGCTCTTACGCCAATCATGTTGATCATCCGTTTGATGTTGTAGGCCAGCACGTGCAGCGCCATTTCTGTCCTGACGTTTTTCAGTCTGCGCATCTGGAAATGAGTTGCGCCCATCCACGCCTTGATGGTTCCGAATGGATGCTCGACTGCTGATTCCGATGAAGCCGCCCCTTTGTTCCGAGATGATTGCGCCCCGTGATTCCGGGATGATCTCGCCCCCTTCCGAGGAGGTCTGCAGGCAGGTATTGTTGTCAATTCGTTGAGGCGACGTGTC
>Ga0209795_10000595_pt1 | contig 26644 bp, 23 predicted proteins | sample AgamicOrMarz_FD_187166 | JGI IMG/M metagenome (GOLD analysis project Ga0209795, IMG submission 187166) | Agave microbial communities from Guanajuato, Mexico - Or.Ma.rz (SPAdes) (version 2) | ecosystem: Host-associated > Plants > Phyllosphere > Phylloplane/Leaf | place: Guanajuato, Mexico...
CAACAAATGATGCTCCTGCAACTCCTGCCATTCCCTTAGAAGTCAACATCAACACAAGTAAAAGTGTAATTTGTTCTATGAAAGATAAATGAATGCCATACATTTGTGCAATGAAAAGGGCAGCAATGGCTTGGTAAATGGATGATCCATCAAGGTTAAAGGTATATCCTGTCGGAATAACAAATGATGTGACAGCTTTTGGACAACCAAAGTTCTCCATTTTAGTCATTAACCTTGGCAATACTGCTTCAGAGCTGGCGGTTGTAAATGCTAAAATTAACTCATCTTTTAAGATTTTTATAAGTACTAAAACATTAGTTCCAGCCATTTTCGCAATAATACCTAATACTACAAAAACAAAGAAAATCATGGTCAGATATATAACGAGTACTAACTTTCCTAAAGGGATTAATGAACCAATTCCAAACTTTGCTACATTCAAACCAATTAAAGCAAATACGCCAAACGGGGCAAATTTCATAACTAAGTTTGTCATCCAAAACATGGATTCTAGTACGCCTTCAAAAAAGTTTAAAACTGGTTTGCCTTTTTCTCCAATTGCTGCAACTCCTAGACCAAATAAGACTGAGAAAAAGATAATCGCTAATAAATTCCCCTCAGTTAGAGATTGAAAGATATTAGTTGGGATAATATGAACGATTTGAGCTGCTACACCTGCACTCTCCGTTGTTTTAGATGTTTCTTCATATTTGGATATATCACCTTTCTCAAGGTTCCCCATATCTATACCACTACCTGGATGGAATAAATTTGCGGCTAATAAGCCCACTGCTAATGCAATTGTAGTAACAATTTCAAAATAAAGAATGGTTTTTCCACCTAGTCTTCCTAACTTTTTAATATCACCTACACCAGCTATAGATACGATTAGTGCAGATACAACGATAGGAATAACAATCATTTTAATTAGGTGAAGAAAAATATCCCCTAAAGGTTGAAGAATGGCCATCACTGTATTATTTCCATAAAAAATAGCACCTATAGCAATCCCGAACGCAAGTCCAATAAATATTTGTGTAGCTAATCCAAATTTCTTCATAGTTGTAACCCCTTTCAATTTGCGGTTCATTAAAACACTTAAAGAGAGCCTATGCTTAGGCTAGCGTCTATAAAAAAGACAATAATTAAAAATAAGTCTAATGTGTGTATTATCTTTGAAGTAAATAGTAATCATATGAGTTGAAATTAGCCCCTCCTTTCAGTAAAGCGTTTTCATAATCTTCATTGTAAAAATACACTTTTTCGGCTTACCTTATATACTTGAGCATATAAGGTCGTTTATAAAGAGATTTTCTATTATCCTTTTAACCTTTTTGGAATCATGTTTTTTGTCTAACATCCATATAAATATACTAACAGTCACTTCTATATTTATATGGATGTTAGACAACAATATCCTAATCTATTATTCCCTCATTTCATATAAAGAAATATCTTCTCTTTTATCTAGTGTCTAGAGATAAGGTAGCAATAACACTAGATATCTCTATAATTTGTTAAAATAATTAAATTTCTTAAAATGTTTTTCTTTGAATAAAATGATATCGCTTTCAAAAATCTCGATCGCAGTAATTACATATATCTTCTCTAAAAGCAAAAGGAATTTAGGATTTATTCCATGTGTAACTTAATTAACGAAACTACAGCATTAAGTTGGGGTATCTTCTTCAATCTATTCATACTGTAATCTCATTATAATAAACATCTGTTTCTTGTATAGAGGTAATGAATGGAATCAAAAAAATTATAACAACGAAAAGTGTATTTTTAATTTCAAGTTCTCTTTTTGCGTACCTCAGTTATATTATATTTATATACAATAGATAAATCAAGAAAATTATTATTCATTTCGCGTACATTTTATTGTAGGTTTCATAGAAGTGAGTGTACTTTAATAATGATGAACTGTTATTTAAATATTAACAGTTTGTAGCGTGAAAGAGCCTATGCTCTTAAGAAATGCTATAAGCAAGGCCGATGCGATAACTGCAACTCAGCTTACTTCAGAAGTTCGGTAAAAGGTGGCGTTTTCTTGCGCGAATGCTGGGATTGCGGCATGAAGAAAAGTATATAAGCATAGATGATTATATATGAAAAGGAGAAGGTTTTTAGCCTTCTCTTTCTTTAATTCAACCTTGTTTTTTCAAATAAGCATCCTTCTTTCGAGCATGCGTCTTTTACGCTGGTGAAGTTTTACACGTATCTCGGCTGAACTCCGTTAAATAACTAAAAAGCCACCGAGTGGTATCAGTGGCTTAGGGAAGTCCTCATTACTAATCATTCTTATTGCTATTCCGATTTAACCAAAACTTCAAGAATAAATAAGGCTGGTTAGAATCACCCTCTATAGAAGGTGACAGATGGAATAAGCTAAAGATGAGGTTAGAAAAAAACCAGATAAGCAATACGAAGCTCATATAAGCTTTCTCAAGGATAATTTAAAGCAGCTAATCAGGAAGAGACATAAGAAACAAGGAAAGAGCTTATGGTGGTAAATAAACTGAATGAAAGAAAGAGAATCATTGATTTCTTCATTTCAAATCAGTTAATGGTCGGTATTGTTCAGAGGTAATTAAATCACCTTCCATTTCAATAAGAAGAATGAAATCTCCAGCAAAAATCCCCTCTTGGATATAACTTACAACTTGTTGTATATAATTTTCTTGCTGGTCGTAGGAATACAGTATATGAACACTCTTTTGTTCTGCAAACAACTGATTCATTTTACTTTTCAACACATAATCCCTTCTTTCTTCTCTCTCTCATTATACTGGGATTATGGTAGCTAACATTAATAAGTAAGCCTATTTATGTTAGAGTGTACATAGAAACATGTATGAGTTTGGAGGCAAGGTCATGAAACGTGAAATAGGGATATTTCTTATTGCTCAGGCTTTATTAATGTACTTAACTATTAAGATGATTTATACTCCGTTTATCGTTAGAACATTAGATAGAGATACTGGAGTTATGACAGTTTCATATAGTTTCCCTTTAACGTAATGGTTAATTTGCATAGCTTCGGGCATTATGCTTATAGTGGGAACGTATTTAGTTTTTGCTAAAGAAAAAAAACAGATCTTTAACTAAAGGTCTGTTTTTTTATTTCTACCGATAATACGTTTTATGATAACTAGATAACCATTGAAAAAAATAAATATACTCTGCTTTTCCATACTGATCACTTCCCTTTTTCAGAGTACTAGTATCAGCATGTTTAAGTTTTAGAGATTGCTTACAAGTGAATTCAAGATTTCCCACCAGCACCTCATCAGTATCTTATTGTTAATTCAATTGTGACTCTGGTTCTACAGATTCATCTTAGATGCCTCTAGAAGAATAATATCGCGCCAACTTGAGGGTATTGAGATACGCTAAAGGATAGTGGTTATTGTACTTTCTTACCTATGCTTTCAACAGACTAGAGCTAGATATCTGTGCTCTGACTTCTTTATTCATACATTTCCACTAATCTCATATTAAGCCAGTTACAGCTTATTCTTTTTAAACCATAAAAAATCCTCCTCCAAATATAATGCAACACCCACTTTTAAAGAGTGCTTTTCTTACACTATATTTGGAGAGGATCATACTAAAGTTTATTTATTTTCTTGCATTACTTGAGCTAATTCAGTGAAGATTACGCCCAAACCATGTGCACCCGCGTCTGGATAACCAAGACTTCTTTCTCCAACCGTACCGGCGCGCCCCATACGTGCAACAATCTGTTCGGTTGATTTTGCTCCTTCAACAGCAGCTTCTGCTGCTTTGACAAGAGCATATTTCAAACTTTCACCTTCAACAGCACTTGATGTTAACGCATCTGCATAAGGTACTAAGGCATCGATTAAAGTTTTATCTCCCACAACAGCTCCACGTCCAAAAGAACGTTCTCCTGTTGCTTGAATTCCTTTTACAGACGCTTGGACCATTTCAGCAAGTTCTGTTAAAGTCAGTTCGGTTTTAGATTCAGTGTTCTTTCCAGCCGCACGAAATGCTGATCCCCAAATAGGCCCTGATGCTCCACCACAATGCTCCATGATAACGATGGAACAACCCTCTAAGAAGTTGCCAATATCATTTGATTTATTTTCTAGAATTTCGTGCCATTCAGCTTTCAACTGTTTGAACCCTTTAGCAACACTCATACCAAAGTCTCCGTCACCAGCATGGGAATCTAATTCACAGAATGGTACTTCATTTCTAATAATACATTCACTCATTTGGTCAACCATAAAAATAATATTATTCAACGTCAATCGATTTTCCGTTACTACGGAATATTCTTTGTTGGTTTGCACCTCATAAGACACTTTCGGGGCCTCCGCGGTACCGATGATTTCATCATAAGTGACAGCTGGTACTTCACCTTTGATTTTTAGCGCAGGAGTATCGCACTCTTCAGATAAGAGACTCTTTAAGTTTTCATCTAATTTCATAACCGAAATAGAAGCACCCGCCATATCAATGGCTGTCATATAGTTTCCGACAAACGTTCTTGCAATCGTTACGTTTCTACGTGACAATTCACGAATGACAGAATGATTTAATAAATATAGTTCTTGAAGAGGTGTGCTTCCAAATCCATTAATTAGAACAGCCACTTCTCCATTTCCATCTTCTATCCCTACTTCTTTTAATAATGACGTTACCGTACGCTCTGCAAGTTCGTCTGCTGAAATAATTTTTTCACGACGGATACCAGGTTCTCCATGAATGCCAACGCCAAACTCCATCTCATCTTCTGCAATCTCGAAAGTAGGAGTTCCTTTAGCAGGAACTGTGCAGGAAGTTAGTCCAAAGCCAATGCTTTTGACATTCGCAATAGCGTTTTCTGCTGCCTCTTTCACTTTTGGTAGATCATATCCGCGTTCTGCTGCAGCACCTGCTATTTTATGAACAAGAACAGTACCAGCCACTCCCCGTCTTCCAACGGTATATAAACTGTCCTGTACAGCAATATCATCATCTACTTTTACATAATCCACTTGAATTCCGTCTTCTTCTGCTAGATAAGCAGCATTCTTGAAATTCATCATGTCACCACTGTAGTTCTTAATTACTAGTAAAGTTCCCTTATCGCTGGCTGTTTCTTTAATGGCTTGATAAATCTGTATTTGAGAAGGTGAGGCAAATACATCACCACAAACTGCTGCATCTAACATACCCTTCCCAACATATCCAGCGTGGGCAGGTTCATGTCCACTGCCGCCCCCACTAATTATACTTACTTTATTTTTATTAATTTGCTCTTTTTTAATAACTTTATATTTTTCAATTAAATTCAATTCAGGATGTGCTAGAACCATTCCTTTACACATCTCAAGGACGACATCTTCTGGTTTATTAATAATTTTTTTCATCTTATATTAACCTCTTCTTATAATCATTTCCAATTTGATCTGCTGCAAGGATAGCTGCAGCTACTGACTCTGGAGTAACAGGGAATGGCATAGAATAGATAGATTCCTCTGGGATACAAGCTTTATTGGCTACTTCCATTAACTCTTCTTGTGTAATTTGTTCCACTCCAATATCAGCAAGACAAACTGGGAGTCCTACTGCTAAACAGAAATCTAGCACTTCTTCTATTTCCTCAGTTGGCGCATTTTCCAATACCAATTGTGCTAATGTACCAAAAGCTACTTTTTCACCATGGAAGTAGTGGTGTGCACTTTCTAAAAGAGTAAGTCCATCATGAATCGCATGTGCTCCAGCTAATCCGCCACTTTCAAATCCTAATCCTGATAATAAGATATTGGCTTCAATAATGTTTTCTAAGGATGGAGTAACAACATTATGATCGCTTGCAGCTTTTGCTTTAACTCCATCCTCTAATAGAGTGTTATAACAATGTTTTGCTAAAACTAATGCTGCATTTGTACCTTTTGCTGGTGAACATAAGTCCTCACGTACTCCACAAGGTAATCCAGCATTTACACTAGAGAAAGAACGTGCTGTTGCTCTTGCTTCGAAATAAGTGGATAACGCATCCCCCATACCAGATACTAAGAATCTAGTAGGTGCATTAGCAATTACTGTTGTATCAATTAATACAACACTTGGGCTTTGCTTAAAGTATGCGTAATCATCAAAAGCACCATCTGGTGTATATATAACTGCGGAATGACTTGTAGGTGCATCTGTAGCAGCGATTGTTGGGACGATAATTAATCCCTCTCCCTCTGCCACACATTTTGCTGTATCAATTGCCTTACCACCACCTAAACCAATTGTACAATCACAGTTGTTTTCTTTTGCTATTTCCTGCAATCTAGAAATTTCTGGTCTTGAACATTCGCCATTGAATCCGCCTTCAAAAAATGTAATACCATATTTTTCTGCTGTTGCATCTAATTTGTCTTGTACACGTTTAATATCTTCAGGATGTGCTATTAAAAGTGCAGAAGTACCAAATGTTTTCACGAAATAACCTAGGTTTAAAATCTCATTTTCACCTTGAATGTATTTTGAAGGACTAATAAATGCTTTCCTCATAAGTAAAACCTCCTAATTAACTTTGTAATCCCTTACAATTGGAATTTTACTATCTTTTGTCCAAGATTACATTAGTCTTAAATGACGAGTTTTTACAACCTTTTATCGTATTTTTTTGCTCTTTTCATTTAATATGGTATTATTATGACATTATTTCAGGTGAAAATCCTACCAAGTTCATGTTGAGCAGAGATTAACTTTATCGCTAAAAACTCTTTTATTTCATGAACTAAGGAATAAAGAAAAAGTATTCTCAAATAGTTGATTTAAACTACCACAAGGTAAGTAAGGGAGATAAAAACATCATTGAAAACTACTTACATGAATTTAGATAAAATACTAGATTTAAAAAAGTGGCGAAATCTTCAAGATTCGCTTGCGCTTGTTACAAAATTAGCGATTGTCACGGTTAACTATAAAGGAGTGCCAATTTCTCAACACAGTGGCGTACGTCCATTTTGTGAGGCTATGCGTAAAAATCCTGATACAGCAAAACTTTGTGAAAAGTGTGATGCGAGGGGAGGATTAGAGGCAGTCAGAACCAATGCCCCTTATATCTATTTATGCCACTGGAATATTATTGATATTGCCATTCCCATTATAATTAATGATAAATATGTAGGTGCCATCATGGCGGGAGAAGTGAAAATTAAGGATGGTGAAAAACATCCTCCCTTGGAACAAATGCTTACTGTTCCATCTAAGGGATTTGAACAGAATTTAAATAATGAGGAAATACAGCGTCTATATGATTCTATCCCTACTCTATCCTATACAGAAATTAATGACGCTGCTCAAATGTTATATAGGCTTTGTAACTACATTGTAGAGGAAGCTATGAATAAAAACTTAATTTTAGAAGTATATGAAAAGATGGCTCCAGTAAAAGAGGACCTCTCTACTGAAGATATTTCTTACGGTTATTCCCTAGATAATATTCAAAATATAAAAAAGGAATTAGCCAATACGGTTACTAATGCTTACGTAAAAACGTCTATTAACGATCATTTAGTTTGTAAAAACAAAGTATTACAGCCAGCCTTTGACTACATTTATAAACATAAAAGGGAAAAAATATCTCAACAAAAGATGGCTGATTTATGTCACATTAGTACAGGTTATTTCAGCCGTATATTTGTCAAAGAAACGGGTATGAATTTTTCTGTTTTTATTTCGCTGAAAAAAATAGAATGGTCCAAACAATTATTAGAAAAAACGGATTTGTCTATCGCTCAGATTAGCGATGAATTGGGTTTTAACGATCCCGGGTATTACATCAAGACATTTAAAAAATATGAAAATATAACTCCTAACGTCTATCGGAAATATTATCAAGAAAAGCTGTAGAGTTTTCAGTCCTGACGTAAGAAATATATAACTTTTCCATACTGATACTAGTACTCTAAAAAAGGATGTTCTCAGTATGGAAAAGCAAAATCTCTTTTATCGGTTTAGCTCCTAATCCCTTAACAGATTCACTTCTGATATTTTAATCAAAAAAATCGTTTTGGGGTTCAGTTCATCAGACACAGTGGCTTTTTTGTCTTTACGCTATAAATAACATATAAACCTCTATTCCGCACGCTTATAAACATCCGGTCTCAGGTTTTTAAATATTGGGATGTTTTTTTGTTGTTCTGTAACTTTCTGTAGATGGATCTCCGCTGTTATGATTTCTTCTTGGTCTCTCCCCTCTTCTACAATGTTTCCATTTGGATCAATGACCATTGAATGTCCCGCGTATGTGTTGCCTGCATGATTTTTATGATTCACCTTCCCCACGCTGTTGCATGCAATGACGTATACACCATTTTCTATAGCTCTTGCCTTCAAAAGTGTTCTCCAATGGTCTATATTTTTGGTAGTCCATTGTGCAACGTAGAATATAACTTTTGCACCTTGAGACGCTGGATAGCGTGTAATTTCTGGAAAACGTAAGTCGTAACATATAATTTGACTAGCTTTAATACCGTTAATTTCAAATACTTCCGGTACTTCATCTCCGCCGGTTAAATAATGATGTTCATCTAACATCGGCACAAGATGTATCTTATCTTTTTGGTAGAGTAGCTCCCCTGTTTTTGATACCGCAAAGGCTGTATTATAGATGTTGTTATGCCTTTTATTCGAAACTGAACCTGCAATGATATTCACTTGATGTTTAGTTGCTAAACTTTGGATAAAAGGAAAAGTTCTCTTTAAATCAATGTCTGCTTTTTCTGCTACATTTTTTAAATCATAACCAGTATTCCACATTTCAGGTATCAGAACAATCTCCGTATCTATATCCAGCTTTTCTTCAAATAAGGAGTTAATACGGCTTTCATTTTGCTTAACTTCTCCTTCTATAATCTCCATTTGAAATAATTGTACTTTCATGTTTCTCCCTCTTATTCATATATAAATTTATAAATAGAATATAAATCATTATTGTACTTGACATCTTCACCATGTGAAGAAGAAATAATAGACGGTTTAATTCTGTCTATAATTCGTCCACTATTAATGTTTTCGTTCATATCGACTGTAAACTTTCGAATCGGTGGATGTAAGGATTCAGCATTAGAAAAAAATAAGTCTCCAGTTAGCAGCACATTGTCATTTTTATGGTGGTATATTACATGTCCGGGCGTATGACCAGGTGTTAAATATACATCTAAAGGTAACGTTTTAATGATGTTGTCACTTAGACTTTCAACTTGATGTGCCACGCCTGTTATTTCTTTTTCTACCTTGTTTGGATAAGGCTTTTCACCATTGATAAACGGAGTTTCAATTTCGTGGGCGTAAATAGGAATATTTAAATGGTCTTTTAAATACCTGGCACCATTAATGTGATCTAAATGACCATGTGTCAGTAAGATACTGTTAGGGATGCCTAAAGATTTTGCTGCATTCAACTGTGCATAGGCATAGTCTTCCATTCCGGTATCGATGATATAAACATCCTCACCATTCACTACATACCATGTACTAATCTTAACTGGAATACCAACGACGGTTTCATAAGTGAGCTTATAAATATGTTGGGAAATTTGAACGAATTCCAATTCATCCACCTTCTTCTCATTTATTTGATATCATAAGTTTAATAAGAAAAAACAGGCGTAACAAGAAGGCACAAATTTGTTACTACCCATTGAGGTGAGAAAATGTCAGACTTTAAAAGTGATCAATACGGTGCTTGTACGTTAACTGTAAAGCAAGCCTGTCCAATTGAATTAGCGATGCATATTATGGGCGGTAAATGGAAAGGCATTATTTTATCTTTGTTATCAAAATCACCTATGTACTATAATGCAATGCGGCGTGAAATACCGGGTGTTACTCAGCGCATCCTTACACTACAGCTTAGAGATATGGAAAAAAACGGATTAATAGAAAGAGAAGAAACAAATGATAACCCTAAAAGAGTTTTATATTATTTAACAGAGCTTGGAGAAAGTTTTATCCCAATACTTAAATCTTTAGAACAATGGGGCAATGCTTATATAAGCAAGCAGGAAGAAGGATTAAAAGAATCTCAATAATTAAGAAGAATCCCTCACTTTATTCCTTTAATATTTAACATGAAATCAAATCTATCGTTCATATGAGCATACATTTTTAGTTACCATAATAAAGTATTGGGATAGGAATAAGTTCTAACTCTAAGCAAGAAAATATATATCAATTGAATACTATAAAAGATTTACCAACTTATATTTAAATTTAAAAGGCAAATATCACAAACAGCCTTAGTTGTCATAATGTAATATAAATCAAAAATTTCTATATTTCGTAAAAGTAATTGGGTGGTTGCACAATTCCAATATGTGAACGTAAATTTGCTAATAGTACAGTAGTTATGCGTGGTGGACTAGTAAATATCAGCGAGAGGAAACCTGAAACAGTCTGTCTTCTAAATAAAGAAAATGATGATGCATGAGAGTGGATAATGCCTTGTAAAAGACGTTCTCTTCTTATGCATCCATTTCAAATATAATAATAAATAAACGTTAGAGGTCTCTGTTCAAGTTACTTAAAAAATCTGCCCCCCAGCGTTGGGGATTTTACTTTTTACCCGTTGGGCATGTTGTAATTTATTAGAAAGAGAAAGAAACGCTTCTTTATTCTGTGCATCAAGTGCTTCGCTTATTTTGAAGTTCAAGTAATTAATCTTTAGGTCCAAATCTGAAATAGAGCAAATACTGCCCTTAATATGTAATTCGTGAATATCGTCTACATAGATAAAGAACTGAAATTCGTTATTAATATCGATTAAACAATGCCATCCTAAGCAATCGACGTACTTGCGGTTGTTTGTAATTGTCCAAACATCTCCTTCACGGAAGTTAATCATATGTCGATGCTGCTGTTCTGGACAATAGCATCCTACTTCATGACAAAATGGTTCCATTATGACAAAATGTTTATCCATAGCCGATTCTCCTCTATTTCCTTCTATTTCGTTAAATTTCCTTTTTATTATAAATACAAACACAATTATAATTGATATTGATAATCATTATCATTTTATATGATGTTTATGATCGATGTCAATTGTGTTTTGGTTACTCTTACCTGTTCTCGTACAAAAGTTTTATGACTTACAATTAATACATATAAATAGAGAATACTGTGCACCTTTTAAAATTCTGAAAAATCTTTATGAAAGTTGGCGTTGTTATTTTTGGTAACAGACCCTTTGGAATTTAGTCTATACATGACTATAAACTCCCAAATTTAGTTTTTTATAAATGATATCTATAATTGCTTTAATGAAGATTAAAAGATAGTGATAACGATACAAATACTAAAGTTTCTACCATTTTTTTTAGAATGGCATGATTTTTTTCATTTTCCTTTAGAAAAGGCATATGTTAATAGAAGATACTTTTATTGTTGAAAGGAAAATTGTGCCTATGATTGCGTCAAAGGTTAAATTTGCTGCCTCGTTATATGCAATAATGTCTATTAGTTTTTGGGGAGTCTCCTTTGTCTCTACCAAAGCTGTCTTAGATAAGCTTGATCCATATACACTCCTTGTCCTTCGGTTTGGAATTGGGGCACTTTTTTTATTGGTATTATTAGTGCTAAAGCGATATCCATTAAACATTCCACTTAAGTATATTCCTCATCTGATTGTGTTAGGTATCCTTGGGGTGTTTGTTCACCAAGTGATTCAGGCAACAGCACTTCTCACAATAAATGCTTCTGCAGCAGGGTGGATCATTTCGTTTTCTCCCGTATTTACGGTCATTCTCTCAGTATTTTTTTTACATGAAAAGATGACCGTATTAAAAGCATCAGGGATGATTGTAGCCATCATTGGGGTTCTGCTGGTGACCACCGCTACCAATCAGCAGTCCTTTCAGCCCTCAATCAATGTTGGTTACTTGTTAATGATCTTAAGTACGTTAAATTGGGCAATCTATTCTGTCCTATTAAAAAGGTTACATATCCAGCTTCCCTCTCTTGTTGTTACGTTTTATATGTGTTTAATAGGATTTACTCTAACGACTCCCTTTCTCGTAAGGAATAAAGGATGGGAGATGATTCCTTTTTTAACAAGCGTTGAGTGGGCTCATTTATTATTTCTCGGTGTATTCGTTTCAGGTGTTGCCTATTGGTACTGGGCAAAGGCATTAGAGGTTTTAGAGGCGTCCCAGGTATCTGTGTTCCTTTATTTAGAACCAGTAGCGACATTGATAACAGCCATTCTACTGTTACAGGAAAAGATTATTCCCGTAAGCATATTAGGAGGCATCATAATTATAATGGGAGTCATTTTAGTTAATGGAAGATTACTAACTTTTCTAAGCTACTTGCCATGGAGAAACAAGAATTTGTAACTATATTGAAACTACCAAATTTGCTCTACTCATAAGGAGGTAATCTTTGTATGAGCTTAATTAAACAGGTAAAGAACATTTTAGATAACTTGAATTCCCCTACCAAATTGGAATTGAGAGAAGCTCTTTTGGCTTTAGATCTAAATTTTAATGAGTTAAAGCCACTATTGCAGTCGGCAGAAGACAAGCCATATTACAGAAAGCTTCTCTACCAAAATGATGAATTAGAATTACTCGTTATGAATTGGTCGGGAATAGAGTGTGCTCCTCACGATCACGGTCATTCATATGGATGGATCCAAGTAGTGAATGGCACAGCTATAAATACCGTTTACGAAGTGAAAGAAAACCAAATGCCGGAAGAGCTGTTTTCCCAGTATCAGGGCGAAAGAAGAATTTTTTTTGCTCCTAAGAAAGGAGTGCATAAGATGAATAGTGCAGAAGATACGAGTCTAGTTACTCTTCACCTCTACTCTCCACCGATTAAAGAGATGATGGTTTATGATTTAAAAACATGCGCTGCTTGCATTGTGTCGGATGATTGTGGAGCATGGTGGCCAGATCATCTTCGTCAAAGGGTAAGAGAGATTCAATTAAAGAAGAGAGAATGATGTTTATTGACCCTTATAATATTTCTCATGCAGAAGCGAACCAACTGTAAGTCCAGCCAAAGGAAGTGCATCATAAGATTTTCTCCCTTACAGCTGTTCAGCTACCTTAGTAAGAAAACTAAGAACAGAAATTGTTGATTTATCCGCACATCATCATGTAGAGTTTAACATAACCCACCTTGAAGATTTCGCTGAGAGATTGCACAATATTTTAGATGGTTACGAGAATAAGATATAGTAAGAAAATCTATAAAAGCCCAGCTAATATGATAACAATATTAACTGGGCTTTTGTTACCAATCATAATAATTTCAGTATAAACAAAGTATCTCGTTAAATTGATTAGGTTTATTATTTAAATAAATCGGCGAAAAATAGAGGTTTTAATCTCTTATCATATACCACGCTCTCTTCTGTTTACCTTTTAAAAAATTGTTTTATTTATTTCATCTAAACCTAAATTTTATAAGTATTTAGTATTAATGTATATTTAACAAGATACATTGATACTAAAACATGAAGCTAATTTCTCTTATATAAAGAAGTAAATAAACTTACTTATAAAAATTAAAGTTGCACTATTTACTCTAACTGACGACAAATACAACGTTTTTCTACACGATGTGTAATAGATTAAAATATTATAATTGTAACTAAAATAGGTTAAATATTATTTAAGACTTGAAAGGAATTTAGTTTATATAATAAGAGCCATAATACCTAAGAAAGCATATATAAACGTTAAAAATAATTTCGACTTGGCATCTAAATCTCTGAGGAAATTAACTCTAGTTTTACATATAAAACAAATCATTCGAAACAAATTTCAGTAATTTAGAAGTCCTTGTATTCTTGCTATTATTAATTTTCCCAGAAACCACTACCCAGTTAATATCATAGACTTTTATTTTTTAACCATTTATAAAACATAGGTATGATTATTCTTCCTTTGAATAGGCTAATTGTAAAAAACAATATAGCCGAAAGGAAGTAGCAATTATGCATATAGAAATGAATCTCTTATTTACTTTAGGTTCTTTACTGGGTTTATTAGTAGGGGGAGGACTTCTTAAATTAGTAAGTCATCTGGCTAGGGGAAGAATTCAATTTATGTACGCTATATGCGGAGGAATCTTACTAGGCTTATTGCTCTTTGATATCCTTCCGTCCACTTGGCATCTATATGATTTAAAAGGAGTTTTATTAGGAATTGTAGCCGGATATATCATCATGCTATGTATTGACCTCTTTTTGCATAAACAAAACAAAGAAATTCCACCTTTACAGGCACTTATCTTATTAACAGTTGCTATCTTTTTTCATAATGTCATCACGGGTATTACCTTTGGAATAACAGATATGCACCAATCAGCTTCTGTATTGGCAGCTACACTTTTACATCAGGTCCCAGAGGGGATGGCAATTATGACAGTCCTCTCTATAGCAAAAGTACCTAACCTCTTTTTTTTACTAATTATAGCCCTTCTATCTCTATCCTTAGGTGGCAGTTTATTAATTGGTGATAGTGTACAAGCTTCCTCGCTTAAACTACAAGCTTTATCGACTGGTGCAGCAATTGGTACATTGTCCTTTGTTATCTTTCATGAAATCATAGGCAAAACTATCACTCACTTTAGAAATCTGCATGTATGGCTATTAATTTCACTAGGCGTGCTAGTCATTTATGTTTATCAATATTCACTCTCATTGTTACACGGACATTAGAATGACTAAATTTAATTGTGTTAAAAAGACAACTGTAAATGTATGTACTTCACTCTGCTTCATTTATAAAATTAGAACATTTCCCTCTATAATTATTGATAATTTTCAAATCGCAGAATATAATAATAACAAGATTTTACCACAGGAAACTTTTTAGCGTACGGCAAATAAGCGTTTAATTATTTAAAAATGATTCCCTCATTACGAAATAAAAAGAGTGAGAGGTAGCCTGGAACTATCTCTCACTCTTTTTATTATTATTTTACTTGTAGCTCAGCAATCATATCTTCTAAACGCTCTTTCTGTGCTTGAAGCTCTTCCATAGAAGGTTGATAAGATGAAATAGCTTGTTGTCCACCATATGCCTGTTTAGGCTGGACTAGACGTTGTAGCTGACCACCATTTTGTTCATATAAACGGTAGCCTACTGCGCCTACCACTGTTCCTGATACAAATCCCATTAGAAAATCGCGGTTAATCATTATAAAACTCCCCCATAATCATAAGTTTTTTTATATCAATTCATACAAAGAGCATGAATGAATATCTTAAGTAATTGCAGATAACTTTTGTGATTGCACTTTCTGCTTTTCATGTAACAATTCCAACACATTTACAATCCATGTAATCATCGCTACATAGAGCATGTTTGATGGCCCTAGAGATAACATCGTAACAATGCCGGTTAAAATGTCTGGGTGCCTCATTTTATTACTCGTACCATGAGACAAGACCGTGTAACCTGTTGCGACTACTGCCCCATATACAAGTGCATCTGGTTTATAAAAAGATGATTTTCGAATACCTGCTAGTAGGAGTAATCCTCCGGAAAACAGTGTACGTAGCCAATCATTTCGTGTGGCAGGATCCATTTGAATCATAATATCATCTAGTGGATCTAAACGAGTTTGCTGAAAAAAAATAGATACATAACGAAAAATGGTATTGCGAGAAAGTTGTGAAACATTGTAGTGAATAAGCATTGTTTGAATGGTAGGTTCTATTCTCACACTCGTAATACCTTTTAAAGCAGAAAACATATGCTCAATTTCCACATGATTTTTCTTATCTCTCAATGCGGGGATATGAAATCGAATACGACCTGGTATATCATGCAGAACGTAGAATTTGGGATTCATTGCTTTCCCTCCCTAACCATAAAATTCTTGCACTATTTATTACTACACCAATAGTGGCGGCATTATGAATAGCTGCTCCCACAATTGGAGAGAAGATACCTAAAGTACCGAATAAAATTGCTATACCATTAATAGCAAATGTGGCAACAAAATTTTGTTTAATAATGTTCATTGTCTTTCTAGACAATCCAACTAACTCAGAAAGCATCTCTGGGTTATCAGACGTAATGATAACGTCGCTGGCTTCTGAAGCAATATCTGTTCGTTTAGCGCCCATCGTTACACCTACATGGGCATGAGCTAGAGCTGGAGCATCATTAATGCCATCACCTACCATCATGACAGCCCCTGTTCTCCCATACCTTTTTACATAAGAGGCTTTATCCTCTGGCAAAGCCTCTGCATGATACCAGTTCAATTTTAAACGACGCGCCATTTCTCTTGCGACCGTTCTCTTGTCTCCTGTGAGCATAATGATGTCGTTAATACCTTGATGACGGAGATTATGCACTGCGCGGTGCATACCAGAACGTATTTTGTCAAAAATACTAACTACTCCTACAAGTGTTTGATCATAAGCTACATAAATCACATTTTCGTCGTTTTGCATTTGTTGAAGTAAGGTAGTTGTTTTAATCTTTAATTCATTCATAAAACGTAAACTTCCAACAACAACTTTTTTGCCATTTAACCAAGTAGAGATTCCTTTTCCTACTGTTGTTTCTACCTGAGCATTATTGTCTCTAATAGGAATCAAAATGTTCCAGTCTTTCGCTTGTTTTATAATTGCATCAGCAATAGGATGGGTAGAATTTTTCTCAGCTGCTGCAGCTAAACGAATGACATCTTCTTGATTAAAGCCTTCAGCAGCAATCACTTGCTGAACCACAGGCGCTCCTTCTGTAATAGTTCCGGTCTTATCAAGAATAACTGTATTTAGCTTAGACATCTTTTCAATATGATCACTGCCTTTAACAATAGCTCCTTCTTTAGCAGCACGTCCAATGGATGCGTATAAAGCTGTGGCCGTTGATAATTTAATCCCGCAAATAAAATCAATAACTAACATACTCATAGCCCTATTAAGATTTCGAGTGAAGAAAAATGTAAGTAGTGCTAACCCAAAAGAAACAGGCACCATTTTTTCAGCTACTGTATCGGCTATATTCTGAATAGGAGCGCGTTTATCTTGTGCTTCCTCTAACAGTTTTATAATTTTAGAAAGAGACGTATCCTCTCCTATTTTCTCCACTGTCACCGTAAGGTGCCCACTCTGCAAGACACTTCCAGCGTACACATTATCTCCGCCACTTACCTCTCGCGGCATATACTCCCCAGTAATGGAAGCTTCATCTGCTGTACCGTTCCCCTCTATTATAATGCCATCTACAGGAATTTTTTCTCCAGTAAACACAACAATCTGATCACCAACTTGAATATCCTCTACTAAAACCTTTTCTTCAACGCCCTTTTCCTTTACTCTCCAAGCATATGAGACGTCTAATTTTAGGACGGAGTGAATATAATGCTTGGTTTGTTCAGACGTATAGTCTGTTAATAGCTCACTAATAGTAGACATCAAAGTAATAATTAAAGCGGATCCTGGATTCTTCATATACAAAGAAGCAAATATAGAGGCAGCTGTTAATGTATTGGCATTCCCTCTTTGTTCCTTTAGGACATGAACAATGCCGTCTTTAATTACCTCATAAGAAGTACTGATAGCAGTAAGGGTGCTAAGCCAATAGGAAACTGCCTTTACTATGGCAGGATACGAAGAACGTTGCAGATACCAGTTAACTAAAAATATAGTCCCACAAGCTAGAATTGGTATAGCTTTCTTCCATGAATATGTTGCTTGCTTAAGTGTGTGTTTATATTTATAGATGAATGATTTTAGATTGTATAAAGAGAGAGTAATATGATGATAAATAAGTAGACTTCCGGTTACTTGATTATAGCTTGCAGAATATACCCCTGGAAAAGAGCGTAACCAAGTTTCAATATGACTTATTTCTAGCTGTTTAGGCATATAAAACCGGGTTCTTCCAGGAAGAGAATGAGCTACCTTTATCCCAAACACCATCACCTATTCTTTTCCCCCTTACCCTTAATGATGTTGTATGACCAATAAAGTAAGCTGGCAGAAAACGCAGGCGCACTTCCAAAGGTCTGAATTCCTTTTCCTAATAAAAACAGAACAAATAAACTATCAAAGTCGGCAAAGCCATTGGTTTGCTTTTTAATCCCTTTATCTATCAATCCAAGGGTGTTAGTCATACCATTCATTAAGGTAGCATCTTTGTTTAAAATAGCATTAGATGCTATTTGTACGATATAACTCATCAGTTCGTCTAGCTCTTCCTGGTTAATATGCGGTACAACAAATTGAAGCACTAAACTTCCCGTTAGTTCTGAAGCTTTTGATGTTAGAATAAGAGGATGTTTTTTTACTTCTTCTGTTAGAGCATGTGCAATGATACGGTGCTTCCAGCTGTCACATTGTATACGCAGCCGCCCTGGCATCGCATGTAATACTTTTATTTTTTGATCACGGAATTGAGACATAATTTTAGGAGCAATAAAAGAGGCACCTAAACCAATTACAGTAGGAAGCATGCTTATTCCTCCCTCTCCTTAAAATCTAGATTCTTCTTGATATATTTGCTCAATAAGTTGAAACCACTCTTCGATTTCTTTGCTAGTTGTCATATGAGAAGCATTATATGTAACAAGTAAACTTCCCGTATCTGGTGTAAATACTGCGTCATAGACAAGAGCTTGAGATTTTAAATTTAAAATAATTAATTCAACTAGTTTTTTATTTTCTTTCCAAACAGTTGATCGAAGTCTAATTCTTCCTGGAATGAAATGTACAAGATCGATTTGTAATTTATGTAATTTTCTTTCTGCATGCTTCATTAGTATCTTTTCTTTAATACTCATCAATTTCTAGATACCACCAATCTTTTTCCTTTATTTTACCAACTTATATATTTTATAACAATATAAGTATTAAAATACTGTAAATTTTATTACGTACAAGTAAGTAATAAAATTCTCTCCGTTTTAGGATAACAATAGATATATTCTTTATAGAAAGAATTAATTTATACAAAAAAGCATGAAAGGGATTATTTTTCATGCTTTTTCTTTATTGTAGATGTTTAAAGTCTCTTTATTTGATAGTTAAAGAACATTTTATTGATTTCTTTATAATACCTCTCTCTTTTTAATTAGTTTATAATGCAATTTCACCCCTCTACTTCATTTTAGAAATAACTACCCCTATGACCATAATGAAAATTCCTAGTAAGGTTTTCCATGTAGGGGCTTCTTTAAAGAAAAGGTAACCCATTAATACGGCAATTATTATTTCCATCCCTTTCGATGTCAGTAAAACAAATGTTAAGTTATGAACAGCTTTAAATCCAAATTTGATTCCATATCCAATTAACATATTAGCGATTAAAAATAATGGGAAAGCGTAAATTTGATATTTTAATGTAGTCCAAAAAGCTGGATCAATATGCTTATTTTGATATGAAAACAGAAGATTAATCAAAAATAGGCCAATAAACAAGAAGGTTCCACCGTACAAACAATTCATATATCCACTCTCACTATATCCATATTTAGTATTATAATGAACCAAATATTTTTCTTTATACCATAAATTTTTCCTCAAGGAAAAATGTTAACTCGAAAGCAATAAATATGGATGATAATAAAAATATTGTTATCCTAAAACAGATTATAAAGAGTAATATTTATAAGAAATTCTATATACTGTCTTAGTCAGTCATCTTCCTCTTAATTTAGTTTAGTGTCCAGTTTACCGTACTACTTTCAATTTCCTTTACGTTAACGGTAAGAATATTATGGAATCGACTGTCTCATTGGTTTCTTTACGAAAAGCTATCTATTTATTTGAGCCTAATCCTCCAAAAATATATTTCCATAATATTTTACAATGAAACTATAAGATTACAGAAAGCCAAATCCCCAATTAGTAACTATGTTATCGAAAAATTCACTATATTCTTATTACTAAATTTCAATTAAGAAATTGAAAAACTAAATGTGTTAATTTTTCTCAGTTCTTTAGCTTATACTTTTCACATAATATATAAATATATAAAGTAAATCGTAAACACTACGTTTTATTGAAGGTGTAAAATTATTATTTTTGATTTTTTTTATCTTTTTCCAATAAAATTTTTTATATATTATATAGCGTATGTAAAATTGTACTTGTCTTGAGATTTTATATTAACTCTTTTTTATTAGCTGCACAATTTGTTCAAACTCTATCATATAGTTCTAGTAATTGGAGGTGGAACGATAGATTATGGCAACTCTATCACAGTTAAGTAAAGACCTAATAGGTGTGCTGTTACTAGTGCTTTTTGGTTACTGCTTTTTCTTTGTGGATATAAATACAAATGATTTAGCTATTCCAGCATCTCTATTAAATGTAAATTCCATTTTTTTAAGTATTGTACTTGAAGCTATACCCTTCATTTTGCTCGGAGTATTTGCATCTGCTCTTATTCAAGTATTTGTTTCTGAAGAACTCATTCAACGTCTGATTCCAAAAAATCCATATATAGCTCTTTTACCAGCTGTTCTAGTAAGTGCTCTTTTACCTGTTTGCGAATGTGCCATTATTCCGGTTATACGGAGATTATTAAAAAAAGGATTGCCTCTTCACATTGGCGTTGTCATTCTAGTGGGGGCACCTATTTTAAACCCCATTGTCTTTGCTGCTACTTTTTATGCCTTTCAATCAAATACTTCCATAGTCTACAGTCGTATGGGCCTGGCTGTTGTGGCTTGTCTGTTAATTGGTTTATCCGTTTATTTCTTTTTTAAAAATTCGAATCAACTACGGCATGTACACGTTCACGAACATGAAGAAGCAAACGTAGGCAACAAATTAAAACAAACGTTATATCATGCCGGTGATGAATTTTTCGACATGGGCAAATACTTATTATTTGGTGCACTCGTAACAAGCCTGTTTCAAACCTTTTTAGATAGACACCTATTAACAAGCCTTGCAAGCAATGATTTTATGTCTTCTGCCGTTATGATGGGATTTGCTTATGTACTGTCACTTTGTTCAGAAGCAGATGCTTTTGTTGCTTCATCTTTTTCTCATACATTTTCACCTACAGCTCTTCTTGCCTTTCTACTATATGGGCCTATGATGGATTTTAAAAACACAATTATGCTATTGTCTTTTTTTAAAAAACGTTTCGCATTTAGCCTTATTTTTATCATCACTGTGATTGTGTATCTCATCGTCATGACTTATGGAATAGTTAGTAGATAGGAGAAGTGGTATGAAAAAAATTGATCGGCAGTTTGTTCTCTATATAAGGGGGATATTACTAATTGGCTTTTCACTACTTATGTTTAAACTCATATTAACAGGTAAAATCGTTCAATTTATCGCGCCCAAAATGATGCCTTTTATATTATTTTCTTCTGGCACCTTTTTTTTGTTGGGCATTCTCCAAATTTGGCGAAGTAGCGTAAATAAGGATCTAATTTGTGAATGCGGTCATGATCATGCGGAAAAAGGCAAAATTCGAACAACGTTTATTTACTCTTTATTTCTATTACCTATTATGACGGGCTTTTTATTTTCTAATCACACACTTGATAGTTCCGTTGCAGTAAAAAGAGGATTAACTTTTTCAGTTACTGAACCTGATACTCAGAAACAAACCGGAAGTGATAAAAACATTGACGCCACTAATTCAGAACTAGAAAAAGATACGAATGATTTATTGTCTGGAAATTCAGAGGAAGCACCAAAGAATGTTCCCACAACACATCAAAATAGTATTGCTGCTAAAGTGGCTCCTAAAGGTTTCTATGAATTACTTGAAAAGAAGCTAGTCAAACAAACGAAGATTTCTATAAATGACACCGATTATATTCCAGTTATGAATATTATTGAAAACAACACAGAGCAGTTCATTGGGAAAAAAATCGAGGTCAATGGCTTTGTATATCGTGAAAAAGGATTTAAAGATAACCAATTTGTTGTTGCTCGCTTTGGTATATCTTGTTGTGCAGCAGATGCATCTGTATACGGTTTATTATCTAAATTGGAAAATGCGTCAACATTAAAAAACGATAGCTGGGTTCGTATAAAAGGGATAATACAAAAAACTACGTATAATGGAGAAGATGTCCCTTATGTTCAAGTTCAACAGATTGAGGACATTCCCCAACCGGATAACCCATACGTATACGAACTTTACCAAGGTGAACAACTGATAGGTCCTGGTAAATAAAAAGAATATATGACAGTTTTAAGGTAGGCCACTACGAGCTAGCTGCATACCATCCATCATTTACATACTCAAATTATTGTGCTAGAGTATTGTAAAATATATGTTTAGAATTAAGAATAAGAAATTGTTAAACGGCATTTCACCAACCTTTCATTTTTCTATGGTAAAGTAAAAAGAAATGTTCATGTAAATATTAAAGGATCTGGTTTTGATTATGTTCACTTTCCCAGAGACTACTCTTTATTTATGTTATTAAGATCATTTTTTATTAGGGCTATTGTATATATGCATTTAATTGTAAGCTTGTCCCCTTTAGGTAAATAGTGTAATATCACTGTTTATAAGTGATATTACTCTCTATTTAAAGGGGCTTTTTCTATGTTTAAAAACAAATAGAAAACAACATGATTATTTCTTAGTTGGAGTGAGTATAATGAGTTCATCTCTTTTACAAATGAACACCATTTTTATAAGTATCTTAATTGAAGCTTTACCTTTTATATTACTAGGTGTAATTATTTCTGGTATTATTCAAATTTTTGTAACGGATGAAATGATGGCAAAAGCTATCCCTAAAAATAAATTTGGTGCGATTGTTCTGGCAAGTGTAATTGGGGCTTTATTTCCAGCTTGTGAATGTGGGATTGTTCCTATTACAAGACGTTTAATGGCAAAAGGGGTTCCCTTATATGCTGCTATTCCGTTCATGTTAACAGGCCCTATTATTAATCCTGTTGTCCTATTCGGGACATTTGTGGCTTTCGGTAACGATTGGAAAATCATGATTGAACGTGGTGTTGTTGCCTTTCTTGTATCTTTAACAGTAGGTTTAATTTTAGCCTTTCAATTTAAAACGCCACAAGTTAAAAATGAAATCCATGCACACACTGCTTCCAAGAAGATGAGTGAAAAAATAGGAGATGCTCTGAAACATACTATTAATGAATTCTTTTCTGTTGGAAAATTTGTCATTATCGGTGGGTTAATCGCGGCCGGCATGCAAACTTATGTAAAGACCTCTACCCTCATGGCTCTCGGGCATGGAGCAGTATCTTCAAATGTAGTAATGATGGGCCTATCTTATATTTTATCGCTATGTTCTTCAGCTGATGCTTTTATTGCTTCATCGTTTCGAAGTACATTTAATGATAGTGCAGTTATTGCCTTTCTAGTATTTGGCCCTATGTTTGATATAAAAAATACATTAATGATGTTGAGTCAATTTAAGACAAAATTTGTTTTCTCACTATTTGCATACGTGTTTATTCTCGTACTAGTCCTATCTCTACTCATTGTTCATTAATAAGGAGGGACATTTATGTTTAGGGTTTTGATTTTGTTAGGCTTTACTATGATTTTTATGCATCTTCATGCCACTGGAGATATTTCAAAATATATAAACATGAAATATTCATGGATTTCATATGGAACGATTTTTTTACTGTGGTTTTTAACTATTGCAGAACTAGTTTTTTATATGACAGGATCTGATGAGAAAGAGCAAGGTCATGACCATAATTGTGACTGCGGATGCGGTCATAGTCATGAATCACCGAACAAGTGGAAAAGACGGGCATGGTACCCTCTTTATTTCTTACCTGTATTAACTGTCTTCTTTTTGCCTGTTGCTACTCTCGATTCAAATATTGTTGAAGCAAAAGGATTTCATTTTCCTATTTATGATAAAAAAGATCCTTACTCTTCGCATCAGTTTCTACAGCCCGATACGAGTTCTTTTTATGGAGAAGATGCATACGATAAAATGATTCATAAGGATTTAAAAAAGTTTTCAAAAGGAAAAACCATTAATTTAGAAGATGAAGAGTTTTTAAATGCAATGGAAACCATTTATCGATATCCTGGTGAGTTTACCGGAAAACAAATTAAGTTTAAGGGATTTATGTACCACACGAAAGAATTAAAAGACAATCAGTACTTTTTATTTCGTTTTGGTATCATTCATTGTATAGCTGATTCAGGTGTGTTTGGTATGTTAGTTCAATTTCCGGATGATGTATCATTTAAAAATGATGATTGGGTAACGGTAACGGGTGAAGTAAGTACGATGTATTATCAACCATTTAAAAAGACAATTCCTATTGTAAAAGTAACAAAAGTAAAACGTGAAGAAAAACCAGATGATCCTTATGTATATCGTAATAATCAATAAATAAGAATAGAAAACGCAGGTTAACAAATGTTAACCTGCGTTTTTAAATTACTGTATAATCGAACTTTTAATAAAAAACAAAAGTTAACTCTAATCTTCAGACGAATTAGCTTACTTTTATTTTTATATCTTTTTTTAATAATTAGCTCCGCTTCTTCCTTCTTAAACTTAAAATTAATGAAACAATGCCTAATACTAACGCAATAATGGAAAGAGTAGTAGGAAGCGTAGCATTGGAGTCATTGCTAGTTGCTTCATTAGTAGCCGTGTTTTCGTTAGTATCTGATGTATGAGAATCTCCCTCTGCACCGTTTCCTTTTACTACCGTTGTAATAGAGGCAGGTGTATCTGCATCAGCTGGTCCTTCCCATGCTACTGTTGATCCATCTTTATATGTTTGATAAGCCTTCCAAACAATCTTCTTAGCATTATCCCCTACTTTTCCTTGCATATTGAATTCCCCAAACTCTGTAGGTGACAAACCTGCATTAGTAGCTGTCCATGTAACACTTGTAATCAAACCTGAAGAGTCTTTTTGAAGCTCATATTTCCATCCTTCTTTAGGCTCGAATCGAGATATTTCTACGTCTTTTGGAATATCGATTTTCACTTTTGTAGTTGGAATATCTTTTTCAGTTGGAACGCGTACAGTAAATTTTTCATAAGAGCCTTGTGTCGCTTCTTGAGGGTATACGACAACATGAGCACTCGCCGTTCCCGCAAATGCAATCGTTGAAAGAACTAATGTAGATAAAAGAGCTGTTACTTGTTTTTTCATTTCTTTTCCTTCTTTCTAAAATTATTATTTAACATCATAAACAACAATGTCTTTATAGATCACAACCTCATCTAAGTTGGATGTAACAAGCCGTACGGCAATTTGCCACCTTCCGGCATAAGGAATGACAAGGTTGTTTGTTTCATACATCTTATACTGTACTTGTTGTTTCTCCTGAATTTCGTCTTTATTTACTTTTAAGGGCACGCCAATTGGTGCAAGCTCTCCTTTATTTTTAGGAGAAAGTGCGACGTCTATCGATTGAATAGAAGATCCATCCTTTGGTAAAGATGCTTTTACCCAGAGAGAACCCTTACCAGGAGATAAGGTTGACGTTTTTATGAAAAACTCTATATCTTGCTTGCTTTCTTTCCATACCAAGGGTTCATTCTGTGGAATAGGATTTAAGTGTGTAATCATTCCTACAATCAGAACAATAATCAGCATAAAACTTACATCGGAAATTAAAAACTTTGCAAGGCTTGGTGAATCATTCTTTCGGAGATGTTCTCTAATGAGTATCCCTACATCAGCTACTAACATGACCATAAATATTTTAGCTAACAATAACAGTCCCCATGTGGTTTTAAAGAGTGCTGTTATGTCTGGAAGAAGCTTTAGTGTGTAAAGAACACCCGAAAGGATTAATAGCATAAGACTCCCAAAGGCTATACGCGAAAAAATCGGAAGAAAAGCTAGAGCTTGTTCTCTCTCCTTACGCCAAATCATGAAAAGATAAACTAAACCAGCTGCCCATAAAGAGGCTGTAACCAAATGGATAAAGTCTAGAATGATTGTATAACCTGGTACATCTGATGCTACTGCGTGACCGTTTAACGTAGTAGCTACTAACAGCAAACCTGCCCATATAAAATCAATCCACTTATTCTTTAGTAGGAAGAGAAACCCTACACACGCAAGAAGAATACAAGTCATCCACGACCAACCAGTAGCAGAATGAATGATAAATGTTTTTATTTGGGGAAGGCTAGAACCCTTTAATAGCGCAGTAATTTGGACTCCTATACTAATCAGTAAAAAAATGATATATCCAGCTTGGAGGTACCTTACATTCGTTTTATAATCTTGTTTTTGTTGACCTGATTGATAAGGAACATACCATTTCCATAGTACAAAGCCAACTAACCATAATAAAGCCAGATAATAAAATGTCTGTACTACAGAAAAACCTATATTATAGAAAGCACTCTGCTTACCGTTTTCGCCTTGATTCCTATTGTCATTCGTAATAACTTGATCTATTTTTTCTCCTATAGAAAAGACGTACGTTCCTCGTACAGGGTGGCTATCCGCAGAAATAACTGAATAGCTAACGGTATAAATACCTTTTTTGGAAGGTGGCACATCCAGAGAAATCGTTTTGTGAGTTCGATTCATTGTTGCTTTCTTAGTGGTAATAAGCTCCCCTTTATCATTGCGTACTTGAAGATTAAAAACACCTTCTCCTAGTCGTTCATTAAACGTCAATGATACCTTGTCAGGCATTTGCTTTAGTTGACTTCCTTCTTTCGGTGATGCATCCAAAAGGACTGCGTG
>Ga0209795_10000596_pt1 | contig 26630 bp, 21 predicted proteins | sample AgamicOrMarz_FD_187166 | JGI IMG/M metagenome (GOLD analysis project Ga0209795, IMG submission 187166) | Agave microbial communities from Guanajuato, Mexico - Or.Ma.rz (SPAdes) (version 2) | ecosystem: Host-associated > Plants > Phyllosphere > Phylloplane/Leaf | place: Guanajuato, Mexico...
TAAAGTTACAACTCACAGATCATTTAAGTTTTGGTGTGTTATACGATCAGCCTTTTAGTGCTGACATTAAATATCCAGCACGTTCTAATAATAGTTACTTTGATAATGATGTTAGTCATCAAGGTACATTCGTAAAAGCCGACACTCAAAATTTAAGTATGATTGTGGGTTACTCACCAGTTGAACATTTTCAGATTTACGGTGGACCAGTTTATCAAACCGTAAAAGCAAACCTAGGTCTTAGGGGCAATGCCTATACTCAGGCTTTTAATGGCTATAATGCTAAGTTTAAACAAGAAGGCGAAGTCGGCTGGTTGTTAGGGGGAAGTTATCAATTACCCGATCTTGCATTAAAAGCAGCGGTAACTTATCGGTCCAAAATCAAATATAAATTTCAAGTAGATGAAGATATTTATGGTCAACCATTACAACTTGTTGAAAATGAGAAAACCAAACTAGAGACTCCAGCATCATTAAATATTGACTTTCAAACAGGTATCTCTGAACAATCACTTATTTATATGAACTTAAGATGGGTGAATTGGAAGGAGTTTGAAACACGGCCTCCGCAATATGGCGCTCTATCTGAAATTATTATGAAAGAGGTAACTGGTGGAGCTTATACCCAAGGTTTTAAGCTCGATTCTTATCAAAAAGATCAATATAGTGCGACTGTCGGTCTCGCACATCAATTTACTGAAAAATGGGGTGCTTCAACCGATGTAAGTTGGGATTCTGGTACGGGTGATCCGGCATCAACGATGGGACCAATCAAAGGTTCATGGTCGCTTGGTTTAGGTGTCCAATTTAACCCTGCTAAAAACTACTTTATAGCTGGTGGGATAAAATATTATTGGTTAGGTGATACAAAAACCGAAGATGGAACTTATTACTTGCCAATAGAAGGAATTAAACCATTCGCAGAACAGGCCGATTTTAAAGACAATCATGCAATCGCCTATGGTTTAAAATTTGGATATCGATTTTAAGTTTAAATGGAGTAGTTTATTTTAACTGCTCCATTTATTAATTTTAATTTTAAAAGAAAAATAATATTAACTATCAAAATATATTTATAAATATTTAAGATTATTATTTTAGTGTCTTTACTTGATTATCTAAATTTATTTTAATAAGTCAGTCTGTATTAAATATTTCTACTATAAATTACATTTATATCAAACCATTAGTTAAATTCATTTAAATTAAGTATATGGATAGATTATAGTTTTAAAATTACCGGAAAGGCGTGAACTATTTTTTAATTTCTTACATAGATTTTAAGTTTTAGTTTTAAACCTTATGAATTTATAAAGGAATATGAGGCTATGAGTCTGGAAGACAAATTTCGAGAAATCGGTGGATGGGAAGAAAAGCCGAAGAACATTCAAGCAGAGCTTAAAGGTGATATTACTGCCGATGTCGTCATTATTGGAGGTGGGCTAGCTGGCTTATGTGCTGCTTTAGAACTTGTTAAAGGTGGCTCTAAGGTTGTTGTCCTTGAGAAAGAATTTGCAGGTTTTGGTGCAAGTGGACGTAACGCTGGCTATTTAGGTGGGGCATTAGGTTTAAAATATGAACTTTTTTTAAAGAAGTTAGGTACTGAATCAGCAAAGAATGTTGTTAATTTTTATGAAGAAGGTGTTAACTTCGCCGAAAAAATGTTCCAAGAATATAATATTCAATGTGACTATCACCAGTCGGGTCTAATTAGAGCAGGGATACATCCATCTCAAGAAAAGCAAATCCATGAAGAAATTCGAATTGCCGCAGAATTAGGGTGTTCACTTGAGTTTTGGAACCACTCAAAAATGCGTGCTAGAGGTATTCCTTCAGCCTTTTTATTTGGTAGCTATATTCCTAGAGGAGGAACGCTTAACCCCGGTAAATATATTTTAGGGTTGAGGGAAGCAGCCATACAAGCTGGTGTAAAGCTATATGAAAATACACCTCTAATTTCCTTTACTGAGGGGGCCGTTATTAATGTTCGAACCCCCAACGGAAGCGTAAACGCTCCAAATTTAATATTTGCGAGTAATGCTTTTACCCCTAAATTGGGGGTACTCGCTAGCACAATAGTACCTTTGCGCGTATCAGCGATAGAAACAGAGCCTCTTTCTCAAGCTCAATTAGATGCACTCGGATGGCAAGGGCGCGAAGGCATAACCACATCACATCATATTATGGAAAGTCATCGTTTGACTGCAAGAAATACGTTGGTCTGTACAACTAAGCAATTACGTTATATCTATGGATCAAATACACCCAATAAGCCGGATTATGTGCACTATAGCGCTTTAAAAAAAGCTTTAAACGAACGTTTTCCATTCTTAAAAGATATTTCTATTAAGAGTTGTTGGAGCGGCTATATTAGTTATGCGAATGATTCGATTCCAGTGGTTGGAACTTTGGGTTCTAGCAGTAATATTTATTATGCGACAGGCTGTTCTGGACATGGACTAGGTACGCAAGGAATGGTTGGGCATATGATTGCTCAAAAGATCCAGAAAAAAGATGAAAATCCGCTACTTTCTTTTTTGATATCTCATAAAAACCCTTCAACACTACCAGAGCCATTTCGTTGGTGTGTATTAAACAGCGCATTGTATGCGGCAAGTAGACTTGATGAAAAAGTTAATCAAAAAGTCAAAGCTCAATAAATAGAAATTATATTTTAGTAAGGTTGAAAATATTGTTTTAACCTTATTTTTTAAATAAAATCTGCTTATTTATTCAGGCTAACTTTATAACTCATTTAAAATTTTCTTATTAGGCATTCTTGCACTGTACTACATACTAATTTTTCATTTTGCCAGATTTTCCCATAGTTTAGACTTCTTGCTTGTGAGCTAACAGTCGTATTTAAGTCATAAAGAGACCATTCATCAATTTTAAAATGATGATGAAAATAAATAGTATGGTCTAAACTTATAGCCTTAATACCTTTTGTTAAATAGGTAAAACCATTTTTTAGTAATGAAACAGATAGCAAGTTATAATCTGAGTAATAGGCAGTAATGGCTTGAGATAAAATAATGGAGTCTTGTCTAGCGGGTAATTTACTATATGTTTTGAAATATTCCGCATAGGAAGAAGACTTGGTTGAATTAAGAGGATTAAAAAACTTAACCGGCTTAATTTCAATTTGAAAAGGATTTAAAAATTCAGATCTAAAGTGTTCAGGGATTTGTTCTGCAATTTCAAGTTTATGATCGATCTCTGATTGTAATTGGTCAGGAGAAGGATAGTTTGGAGGCGGAGTTTGAAACTCTGGTCCTTGTTCAGGATGTGCAAAGGAAATCAAAGCTGTAAAAATTAATTGTCCATTTTGTAGCGCTTTTACTTCTCTTCGGCTAAAAGTAGAGCCCTCTTGTAATTTTATGACTTGATATAAAATTGGTGCGTCAGTTACCCCAGCTTTAAGAAAGTAAGCATGAAGTGAATGCGCTGGGCGATCAGTCGTTTTTGCCGCGGCAACTAAAGATTGACCTAAAAGCTGTCCACCAAATAAATGAGAACCAAATATCTGCGTACAATTTCCCTGAAAGAGTAAACTATCAATTTGCTTTACATCTAATAGAGTAATTAAGTCCTGAGTAAAGTTATCCATTATTTTGCTCTATTATTTACAGATAAAGAGGCATAGTCATGAATATATGCCTCTTTAGATCCCTATTAACTTATTACCTCAGTTCTTTACGTAAAATCTTGCCAACGTTCGATTTAGGCAATTCACTTAAAAACTCGATATATTTTGGTTGCTTATAACCCGTTAGTTTATCTGAGATAAATGCAAAAATTTCATTTTCCGTTAAGTTAATATCTTTTTTCACAATGAATAATTTTGGTACTTCACCGCTTTTTTCATCTACAACGCCTATGGCGGCGGCTTCAAGAACTTTAGGATGTCGACTGACGACTTCTTCAATTTCATTTGGATAGACGTTAAAACCAGATACTAAAATCATATCTTTTTTACGATCGACAATTTTAACGAAACCAGCTGAATCCATTACACCAATATCACCCGTACGGAAGTATCCATTGTGTGTCATGACTTGCGCGGTTTCTTCGGGACGATTCCAATAGCCTTTCATGACTTGAGGGCCTCTAACCGCAATTTCGCCTTCTTGGTTTAATGGAACTTCTTGTCCATTATCATCAAGAATCGCAATTTCTGTTGAGGGTAGTGGAATACCAATTTTTCCTGTAAATCCTTTGATATTTGGAGGATTAACCGAAACTACTGGGGACGTTTCAGATAGGCCATAACCTTCAAGTAACGGTTTTTGGGTTAACTTATGCCAAGCTTCCGCCGTTGTAGGTAACGTTGCCATTCCGCCACTCGTGGCTAATTTTATATGACTAAAATCAACCTTATGAATATTTTCATGATTCACTAATGCATTTGTCAGCGTATTGACTGAAGGGAATAGCACAGGTGGGTGCTTAACCATTTCATTTATTAGGCTTGGGGTATCTCTCGGGTTTAAAATTAACACACATGCAAAGCCGACGTATTGAGACACCATGGAAAGTTGAAATGCAAAGATATGGTAAAGGGGTAAAGCACAAATCATATTTTGCTGTTCTTGTTTTCCACCTAACAAGATTGGCCCAAAAATAGCGTTATTCTGTAATAGATTTGCCACCAGATTGAGATGAGTCAATTCAGCACCTTTGGAAACACCCGTTGTGCCACCTGTGTACTGCAAAACAGCTGTGTCATTTAAAGTGAGTTCAGGTTTAGTGTACGCTAATATAGGAGATGCTAGAGCTGAGCTAAATAAGATGAACTCATCATTGTTTGTTGGTGCAAATGGTTCAACTAAAGACTCATTTATACTCGTTACGATTAAATGTTTGACCGCAGTATGAGCAGCAATTTGCTGAAAAACATTTTTTAAACTATCCAGAACAATAATGGCTTCTGCACCTGAGTCTTTTAATTGATGCTCAAGTTCTCTTGGCGTATATAAAGGATTTACATTTACTAAAATTAATCCTGCTCGAAGAATACCCATGACTGAAATAGGGTACTGCAACATGTTGGGGAGCATGACAGCGACACGTGCGCCTTTTTTGAGTCCAAGTGACTGTAAAAAACCAGCAAACTTCAAAGATAACTGATCAACTTGTTTGTAGCTTAATTGTTCATCTTTAAAAATATAGGCAGTTTTATCAGCAAATTGCTTACTGTTTCGTTCAAAAATATCAATCATTGAGCTATTTATTGGAGGTAAGCAAATCTCATCAGGGATACCAGCATCAATGTAGGTTTGTTGCCAAACTTTACTCATTTTTAATTTCCGTCTTCCATGAAATAAAATGAGCTTAAAGCTTTTTATACGATGAATAAAATGAATAAGATAGATATTAAATTATGCATCAAACTAATCGTATGAGGCTGTCAGGCTTACTTCTTCTCAGTCAAACTTGCTTGTAGATTGTTCATTACTTGAAGCAATTGTGTTTTACACCATGACGTTTCTTGCTCATTTGTTTTTTCTTCATCCCAATATAGATTCATTTCATATCCTTCAATGTTCACAGGAAGAGGATAGATTTTTATCTCTGGATGATTTTTTTTAAGATACAGTGCTTGGCAATATGAAATGGTAAGCAAGTAGTTTGATTGCGTAAGCATACTAATCGCTGTTTGGTATTGTTGGCATCTGAGTTTAATCGATCTTTTTAAACCTTGTTTTGACAATATAAAGTCTTCAAAAACGCGTCCCGTTGGACGAGCTGAGACTGTGATATGTTCAGTTTTTAAATAATTTTCTATACTTAACCCTAATTTTAGGATGGGATGTTTTTCATGGCACATAATAACAAACTTATCTTTCATACAAGTTTGTTGAGCAATGCCTTCCTCAATTGAATGAGTCACGTCTATCGCAAAATCGATTCTTCCAGATGCGAGTTCTTGACGTAAATTTTTACGATCAATACGAACACTATTTATTTTTAATTCTTTATTAAAGTTTGAAAAATGTTGAATGATTAATGGTAGTAAAATTGGTTCAAACTCATCATTCATTGCAATCGTGATTTTCGTTAAGTCTCTTTCTGGTTGAAAGTCCAATGTGCTTTGAATGGCTTCATTTAATAGGGCAAGCGAGTGTTCAATGTTCGGCCAAATGCGTTTTGCTAATTGAGAGGGCATTACTCCATGTCCGTCTCGAATAAATAAAGGATCATTGAAGTGTTCACGTAATCTAGCAAGTGCATGACTAACAGCAGGTTGACTCAGAAATAGCTGCTCACTGGCACGTGTTAAGTTTTTCTCTTTATAAATTGTTGCAAAGACCCGAAATAAATTTAGATCAATTCGAGCTAGCGAGGCGACTTTTTCATTATCTTTATGCATGATTTACTATTAAATTAATTCATTTTATTCATTATACAAACTTATGTACGCTTGGCAAATACCAAGAAACAGAGTTAAAGATAATGGATTTCGAACTTAGCGCAAAAGGTAAGGCGTACTTAGAAAAAACTAAACAATTCATGGAAAGTGAAATTGTTCCAATTGAAGATGACTTCTGGAAAGAGGTTCATCACACTTGTGATCCGGAAGATTGGACAACGTGGAAATGGCCTAAAGCACTACAAACTTTAAAAGCAAAAGCGAAAGCAGCTGGTTTATGGAATATGTTTTTGCCAGATGAAAAGCTTGGGGCTGGATTAAGCATTCAAGAATATGCACATATTGCAGAACAAACTGGACGTAGCTTTTTAGCACCTATGGTTTTCAATTGTAGTGCACCAGATACTGGAAATATGGAAGTCCTGTGGCGTTACGGTAGTGAAGCACAAAAAAAGCAATGGTTAGAACCTTTATTAAATGGTGATATCCGTTCTGTATTTTGTATGACAGAGCCAGAGGTTGCTTCAAGTGATGCAACCAATATGCAAGCTACAGCTATTGTGGATGGCAATGAAATTGTTTTAAACGGTCGTAAATGGTGGTCATCAGGTTTAGGTGATCCAAATGCAAAACTTTTAATTTTCATGGCTCATACACCTGATTCAAAAAAAGGAAGACATGAACAGCACTCCATGGTTCTTGTACCAATCAATGCGCCTGGGGTGAAAATTGAAAGAATGTTACCAATTTTTGGTGATATCGATGCGCCTCATGGTCATGGTGAGGTAAGTTTCACAAATGTTCGTGTACCCGTTGAGAATTTTATTGGTGGTCCGGGTGAAGGATTTGCAATTGCTCAAGGACGTTTAGGGCCAGGGCGAATTCATCATTGCATGCGATGTGTAGGTGCAGCAGAACGCGCTTTAGAATTAATGATTGATCGAGGCATGAGTCGAATTGCATTTGGTCAACCCATCTTAGAGTTAGGGGGAAATAAAGAGAAAGTAGCTGATGCGCGAATTGCTATTGCTCAAGCACGTCTAATGACTCTTTATGCGGCATGGAAAATGGATACTGTTGGAAACACAGCAGCCATGACAGAAATCTCTGCCATTAAAGTCATTGCGCCAAATGTCATGCAGCAAGTCATGGATATGGCAATTCAGATGTATGGTGGAATGGGCGTAGCCAACGATACACCTTTAGCACGCTTCTTTGGTGCTGCCCGTACTTTACGACTGGCTGATGGTCCTGATGAAGTACACAAGCGAGTAATCACAAAAATCGAGCTTAAAAAACGTGGTTATGGCCGCACGACTCAGCCATTAAAAGGAAAAATCGCGTAATGAGTATCATCGATGTGGGAGGAGCTGTCCGCCGAGGTGAGGAACTGGATATTAAAGCGGTTGACCAGTGGTTGAAGGAACAGAGAATTGTTCTAAATGGTACGCCGCAAGTTACCCAGTACTCAGGTGGGGCTTCAAATTGGACATATCGTATTCGTTACGATAATCGAGATTTAATTTTACGGCGCCCTCCAGCTGGAACGAAGGCAAAATCTGCACATGATATGAATCGTGAGTATAAAGTTCAGAAAGCGCTTAAACCTTTATACCCGTTAGTTCCAGATATGGTTGCGTTATGTACTGATGAGAGCGTTATTGGTTGTGATTTTTATGTCATGGATCGGATTGAAGGTGTGATTCCTCGAGCTGACTTGCCAGAAGATTTAAATTTCACACCTAAAAAAGTTAATCAGTTGTGCATGAACACGATTGATGCCTTAATCGCACTTCATCAGGTGCCTTATCAAGGCACAGATTTAGAAGATTTAGGTAAAGGTGATGGCTATTGTCGTAGACAGGTCGAAGGCTGGATTAAGCGTTATGAAAAAGCGAAAACACCAGATGTACCGAGTTTTGAAGCTATACGAACGTGGCTACTAAACCATATACCTCAAGATGTTAAAACATGTGTGATTCATAATGACTGGCGGTTTGATAACGTCATTTTAGATCCTGAAGATCCGACTCGTCTCATTGGCGTATTGGATTGGGAAATGGCAACCTTAGGAGATCCATTAATGGATTTAGGGTGTGCACTCGCATATTGGATACAAGAAGATGATAGCGTTTTGTTGAAATCGACAAGACGCCAACCAACACATTTAAAAGGGATGTTTAACCGCAAGGAAGTCGTTAAATATTATTTGCAGAAAACAGGTCTACAGACAGATAACTGGAACTTTTATGAGGTTTTTGGATTATTCCGTTTAGCAGCGATTGTTCAGCAAATTTATTATCGCTATTACCACAAGGAAACACAAAACCCGGCTTTTAAAGATTTTGGAGTTTTTGTGGAAGCTATGTTTGCGCGTTGTTTACAACTAACTTGGCAGGCTAAGTGAAAATAAGGAGATAAAATGGCTTTGATTACTTTCGTAAGGCATGGACAGGCGTCGTGGGGAACTGCTAATTATGACCAACTCTCTGTAAAAGGTGCCGAACAAGCTAGAGTTTTAGGTAAAGTTTTTGATGATCAGGCTAAATCTTTCGACAGTGCGTGGAGAGGAGAAATGGCGAGGCATCAAGAAACAGCCCAACATTGTTTGGCAGAAATGCATTCATCTCTCATTGCTATACCGCATGAAGGATTAAATGAGTTTGATCATGAACAAGTTTTATTAAATTTGGATAAGAAAAAATATCCAACTAAAGCTGAAATTCTAGAAGTAATTAAAAGCTCATCTCATCCTGTAAAAACCATGGGAGTCATGTTTGGTGAGGCTGTAAGCCGCTGGCAAAGTGGCCAATATGATGCTGACTATAGTGAAACATGGAAGGAATTTCAGAACAGATGTGTCAGTGCTTTTACAGATATTGTGAATAGTTCAAAAGGAAAAAATGTCGTTGTTTTTAGTTCAGGTGGCGTGATTTCCGTAATTATACAGTCTCTGTTGGGATTAACTGATCGAGCTACTTTTGAGTTGAATTGGTCAATGGTGAATTGCGGTATCACACAAATTCTAAGTGACAGTAAACGCCATAGTATTTTAAGTCTAAACGAGCACCAGCATTTCCGTGAATATGGTGTAAATTTATTAACTTGGCATTAATTTACTTAACTGAAATATAAAGGTTTATGTTTTCTAAGAATAGAAAATTTTATTAGGACACATAAAAGAAAAGGGAAATAGGAGTATAAAAGCATGGCTACAAATCTTTTTGATTTAACAGGAAAAATAGCGCTGGTGACTGGAGCTAGTCGAGGTATTGGTGAAGAAATTGCTAAGTTATTAGCAGAACAAGGTGCTTATGTCATCGTTTCAAGCCGAAAAATTGAAGACTGTAAAACTGTTGCAGAAGAAATTATTGCCTTGGGTGGAAAGGCTGAAGCCTTTGCATGTCATGTTGGAAAAATGGAAGACATAACTTCTATTTTTGAACATATTCGTAATAAACATGGCCGCTTAGATATTCTTGTAAATAATGCAGCAGCAAATCCATATTTTGGTCATGTTTTAGACACAGATTTAGCAGCCTACAACAAAACGGTAGAAGTGAATATTCGTGGTTATTTCTTCATGTCTATTGAGGCAGGGAAATTGATGAAGTCACAAGGTGGCGGTGCAATTGTAAATACTGCATCAGTAAATGGTTTACAGCCGGGTGATAAGCAAGGCATCTATTCAATTACGAAAGCTGCTGTCATCAATATGACCAAAACTTTTGCAAAAGAATGTGGCCCGTTTGGTATCAGAGTGAATGCTTTGGTTCCTGGTTTTACTAAGACCAAATTTGCAAGCGCATTGTTCAGTGACCCTGAATTATATGAGAAATTAATGGCTGAAATTCCGTTACGCCGTCATGCTGAACCACGTGAAATGGCGGGAACCGTTTTATACCTCGTTTCAGATGCCTCTAGCTATACCAATGGCGAATGTATTGTCGTTGATGGTGGATTAACGATTTAAAACGACGAGTAACTATATTTTTAATACATATAGTTACTACTCATAGCTTAGGTAGCAAGGCTAAAGTGTCTTGATATTCCTGATAATTATATTAATGGATTAAAAAATGATTGATTTAAAAAATCGAGTGGCAATTGTGACGGGTGCTGGTGCAGGTTTAGGAAGAGAACATGCTTTGTTATTAGCTCGTCTCGGTGCAAAAGTAGTAGTGAATGATTTAGGAAGTGATGTCAATGGAAATGGCGGATCAACAAATGCGGCTCAGTCAGTCGTTGATGAAATTGTAAGTGCGGGTGGAGAAGCATTTGCAAACGGCGCATCAGTCACTGACGCTGCTCAAGTAGATGCAATGGTAAAAGAAACAATTGAGCGGTGGGGACGAGTAGACATTTTAATTAATAATGCTGGAATTCTACGTGATAAAACCTTTACCAAAATGTCTTTAGATGATTTCCGTACGGTGGTAGAAGTGCATTTAATGGGCGCCGTGAATTGTACTAAAGCGGTATGGGACATTATGCGTGAGCAAAAGTATGGCCGTATTGTAATGACAACTTCTTCATCAGGCTTATATGGAAATTTTGGTCAGTCTAATTATAGTGCTGCAAAAATGGCATTAGTGGGTTTAATGCAAACTTTGTCACTCGAAGGTGAGAAACACAATGTACGGGTCAATTGTCTTGCCCCAACCGCTGCAACACGTATGTTAGAGGGTTTACTACCAGAAGCGTCTCTAAAAGCGCTTGCTCCGAGTGCGGTAAGTCCTGCGGTTGCAGTACTTGCTAGTGAAGATGCGCCAACTCGAATGATTTTATGTGCAGGTGCAGGAAGCTTTGAAGCAGCGCATATCACGATGACACAAGGCATTCATATCGGAACTGGTGACGACACATGCCATACATTGGCGACAAAATTAGCTGACGTTTCAGATCGTAAAGGTGAATTTATTCCGGCTACAGGTTTTGCTCAGGGGAGCCTCGAGTTGAATAAAGCTGGTTTACAAGTAGGGGAATAAAATGGTTGATGTTCTATCGCACAAAGCTCCACTTTCAATTGCACAGCTTTTTGATTTACAAGGTCAAATGATTGGTGTTTCTGATTGGATTACGATTGATCAGGCTTCCATTAATGCCTTTGCCGATGTGACTCGAGATTGGCAATACATTCATGTAGATGAGCAAGCTGCAAGTCAGAGTCCATTTGGTGGCACGATTGCCCATGGATTTCTGACATTATCTTTGTTATCTGCTATGGCGGCAGATGCGATGCCTCCGATTAAAGAATTAACCAGTTCCATAAACTATGGCATGAATAGCGTACGCTTTCTTAATCCTGTCCATAGTGGAAAACGAGTACGAGGGCATTTTTTATTAAAAGCGCTTACAGAAAAAGCTGTCGGACGTTATCAAATGACGCTTGAAGTGACTATTGAAATCGAAGATGAAACGAAACCAGCCCTTGTTGCTGAATGGCTCTCACTTCTAAATTTATAGTAGGTATATATCATGACAGATGAACTTATTCTCTCTCGTAATGATTTAGATTTTTTATTATTTGATTGGTTAAAGATTGAATCGCTAAATCAGCGTCCACATTTTTCTGGTCAGGATCGTTTTGACTACACATCCGTTTTAAATGTGTATGAAAGTTTAGCTAAAGATCTATTTGCTCCTCATAACAAGAAGAATGATAGTAACGAGCCTTCATTTGATGGAGAGAAAGTCACAGTAAATCCGGAAGTGGGAGTTGCGCTTCGTGCTTTTTCTGATGCTGGGTTAATGAGTGCTGCATTTCCTCCTGAATGGAACGGAATGAGTCTGCCTAGTACCGTTGAGCGAGCAGGTATGGCATATCTTTTAGCCGCAAATACGGGCACGGCGGGTTATGCATTTTTAACAATTGCCAATGCGAACCTTTTGATCGCTCATGGTGAACAAGACAAAGTTGCTCCTTATGTCAATGCAATGGCTGAAGGAAATTGTTTTGGAACAATGTGTTTATCTGAACCTCAAGCAGGTTCTAGTCTAGCTGACATCCGTACACGTGCTGTCCCGACAGTGGATGGTAGATATCGCTTATTCGGTAATAAAATGTGGATTTCCGGCGGGGATCACGATATATCCGAAAATATACTCCATCTGGTTTTAGCTAAAATACCTAACGAAAACGGTCAAATACCACCAGGTGTACAAGGAATTTCATTATTTGCCGTTCCCCGTAAAGTATTAGATGAAAATGGCCAGCCAAGCGAGCGTAATGATGTTGTGCTTGCCGGTATCAATCACAAGATGGGTAACCGCGGCACAGTAAATTGTGTATTAAACTTTGGAGAAGGCCGTTTTAAACCTGAGGGCGAAGCGGGCGCATTAGGCGAGATCATTGGTGAACCTGGGAAAGGCTTAGCCTATATGTTTCATATGATGAATGAAGCACGGATCTCGGTGGGTTTGACCGCAGCTGCATTAGGCTATACAGGGTATTTACATGCGCTTGATTACGCTAAAACCCGATTGCAAAGTCGTCCACGAGCTGACCGCAATGTAAATTCGCCTCAAGTTCCAATTATTCAGCATGCCGATGTTCGCCGTATGCTATTGGCACAAAAATCATATGCTTCAGGCGCTTTAGCTTTATGTCTATATGCAGCACGTCTTGTAGATGATATCCATTCTGTTGAAGACGAGAAAGAACGCCAGAATATTAATGCATTGCTAGACTTATTAACGCCGGTGGTAAAAAGTTGGTCTTCTCAGTGGGGACTGGTCGCAAACGATTTAGCCATTCAGGTTCATGGTGGATATGGTTATACCCGTGAATACAATGTTGAACAGTTCTATCGAGATAACCGACTAAATCCAATTCATGAAGGCACATTTGGTATTCAGGCTCTAGACTTATTAGGTCGAAAAACTCGTATCAATGATGGGTTATCTATAAAGCTGTTGGATGAGAAGATTTCTGAAACAATTAAGCAAGCGCTATTAATAGATAAATTACAGAGTCATGCCAATAAATTAGATGAGGCATGGAAAGAAATTCTTCGAGTAACTAAAAGTTTGCATAGTCTAGAAGATTTAGAAGTGCAATTAGCCAATGCCGCAAACTATTTAGAGGCATTTGGACATTTAGTTGTCGGTTGGTTATGGCTAGATCAAGCTATCACAATTCATAAAACGATTGAGACATCATCAAGCAGCGATTTCTTAAATGGAAAACTCGCAGCTTGTGATTACTTCTTTGGCTGGGAAATGCCAAAAATATCCAGTTGGTTGGCAGTGCTGGATCCAGTGGAAACAACTCCTCTGAATATGCCTGAGCAATGGTTTTAGGGATGCATTGACCTTTTAGCTATACATAAGTGATGTATTTTTTGAGAATACAATATGACTTCTAATCGAAGCCCATTCTAGATGATGAAGTCATATTTGATCCCATAAATATTTCTATTTCTGATTAATCGTAGCGTTCTTCAGCATATAAGTTTCGTCATAAAACGAGGCAATGGATTTGCTTTGCCTAAAATTTATAAAAGATCTATACGTTTAGAACTACTGATGTACAGCTAAATATCATTACTCCCTAATTCCATTGCAATATTTTTATTTATTTCATTTTTACAAGTACAAGGAAGACCCATGATTGATGCAGTAATTGTTTCGACAGCTCGTACACCGATTGGTAAAGCATATCGAGGTGCTTTTAATGCGACCCATTCTCCTACAATGTTAGGACATGCCATTAAACATGCAGTGGAACGAGCAGGTATTGAACCAGATCGTATTGAAGATGCTGTGATTGGTTCTGTTTTAAATGCGGGTACTGCTGGGAATAACGTCGCAAGACACGGTTTGTTCGCGGCTGGACTACCTTCAATAATTGGTGCTCAGACCATCGACCGCCAATGTGCATCTGGTTTAATGGCGATCGCTACGGCGGCAAAACAGATTATGTATGATGGTATGCAAACGGTCATTGCGGGAGGTCAAGAAAATATCTCTGCTGTGCAAAATCGATATATGGAGTGGGTTAAAGCTGAAATGGATCCTAACGTTTTAGATGCCCAGCCAACAGCGTACATGCCAATGCTAGAAACAGCAGAGTTTGTATCACGAAAATATGGAATTTCTAGAGAACTTCAAGATCAATATTCATTAGAGTCTCAATTGCGTACAGCGCGAGCACAGGCTGCTGGAATTTTTAATAATGAAATTGTGCCCATTACCACTCAGATGGTGATCACTGACAAAGCTACAGGAGTAGCCTCACTTAAAGAGATAACTTTAAGTCAAGATGAAGGAAATCGTCCGAGCACAACATTAGAGTCATTAAGTAACTTGGCTCCTGTGATTGAAGGTGGTGTAATCACTGCTGGCAATGCGAGTCAATTATCTGACGGTGCAAGCGCTTGTGTCGTCATGAACGGAAAACTAGTAGAACAATTGGGGATTGAACCTTTAGGTATTTACCGTGGAATGACGGTCGTTGGAAATGCGCCTGAAGAAATGGGTATAGGACCTGTCTACGCAATTCCAAAACTGCTTAAACAGCATGGTTTGTCAGTTGACGATATTGGATTATGGGAACTCAATGAAGCATTTGCGTGCCAAGTTCTATATTGCCGTGATCAACTCGGCATTGACCCAAATATATACAATGTAAATGGTGGCAGTATTTCAATAGGTCATCCATATGGCATGACAGGATCTCGACTGGTTGGACATGCTTTACTTGAAGGTAAACGCCGCGGTGTGAAATATGTCGTCGTTTCGATGTGTATTGGTGGTGGTATGGGCGCTGCGGGATTATTTGAAATCGCATAATGCCAAAGTAAAGGATAAAAAAAGCAGTCTAGTTTGACTGCTTTTTTATAAAAGACTTTATTAAATAGACATTTCTACAGGAGTATGTAAACCACCAGCTAGTGCTTGAATGCCATGGATCGCATGGATAAAACGCGCTGCTGTTCCCGGGTATGGGTCCGTAGGACGAGTCGTATCAATTTTAATTTGTGAACCGTCTCCACCAATAACAGTAATGGTTAAAGAAGATTTGAAACCATGATAATTTGCTGGAAGACCTTTCCATCCTAGCTTTATTCGCTCTTTACCCTCAAAAACAACACTGGCAGTTTCATCAAAGCCAATACGATCACCTACATTAACCGGAATACCAATGACTTCTGTTTCAATGTCAGATATTACAAAACCGCCACTACGTTCTGGCAGAGCATCTAATCCTAATACTTCGGCAATCATTAACGCTGATTCTTGCAGTATGCCCCCAATAGGTCCAACCGAATCTGGTTCAGGTGGTTGACCTACACCAATTTCATTTGCTAATACGCCGTAACCCCATGTGGTTATATCTGCGCATGATTCTCCAATTACAGAAACAGGAGCGGGTAATGCACTCGTAAATAAAGCCGGAACAACATCTAACCAAAAGCCTGGTAGCATGCCTGTTCCTACAATACGAGATCCGGTAACTAAAGCTTTATCCTGTATCTGGCTATACAGTTCTGGAGAGAGTCTGAGTTTTGGATGAGCAAAGCATGCATGAATTAAATCAACTCCAGCATTGGCACATAAGATCATCGTTTTATATAGCGTCTCACCACCTAAGCCTGCATAAAGCAAAACATCAAATTCTTTAGAATTAATTGAACTTTCAAGATCAAGCGTTGCTTTAATACCTAATGGCTTACCACCAGTCAATGTACCTATATCTTCACCATCTTGTTCTTTTAAAAAAGCAATTGCAGCTGTAAGCGTATGAGGACTATTTTCTAAAGCTTTGATAATTTGAGAGGCGGCTTTTCCTGTGCCATAAATGCCGATCCGTTTTGCTTGTATCATAAGAAATCCTCTTAATTTAAGTGATTAAACAATAAAAACTAAATTCTGAATATAAAAAATGGGAAGCTTTCTCATGAATGGAAAACTTCCCGTATTGTTAGTTAAAACGTCTTTTTAATACCAAATACGACAGTGGCTGAACATTTGTCTCCAAATGCCATAATTTGTGTACATTCTGAGTTTGTTAAGTCTGTATCGACGTAAGTTAACGTATAGTCAATTCCGTTATATTTCTTCCCTAGTTCAACTTTACGCGTACTGTAATTATGTCGGATATCACCATCTTCATTTGTTAATTGTACGCCTACATCGTTATAGCCATAACGCATATCAAGCCATACATTTTTTGGGAAATTATATTTATAACCAATGTAGCGATATTGAGCATCTGAATATTTTCCCCAATCATAGTAATAATTAAAGAAAGCGCCGTAGGCATTCGCGCTAATAAACCATTCTGTTACGTTGCCATCAGCCCAATTCGGTAAGACTGTCTGGCCAATAGATGAATACACATAAACTTTTTCAGTAAAAGGATGAAAATAACCGACCGTATAGGCAATTTCATATTTTGCAGGGGTAACGGTTACATCATAGTTTGAGATCTGTGCAGAAATATCCCAGCCTGATTTGTGGGCAAGAGATACTAAGCCTTGTACGACGGGTTTACCATCACTCAAATCAAAACCTGAACGACGATATTCAGACATCGCCGTAGCAGTAAAATTTAGATTTAAATCTTTATTAATTTCAACTGCTTGTACTAAGGTTGAGTTGGCAATACAGCTTAAAACAACAAATGGTAGTATTTTTTTTGACATGATTTTTTCCTTAAATATCATGAAATTAGATTGAGTTAATCCAGCTCGCGATTAAAAAATCGCAAGATTTCTAACTGATTTAATTACGGGTGGGTTTTATTTATCGCCTAATCCTTGACGATTAACTGCTTCAAGAGTGCGGTTGGTGGTGAGTGGACCGAAGAAAATAACGGGAAGGGCAAATAGAATGTAAAATGCCGCGGCTGTAAACATAACGCCTTGAATTCCAGCATTTGTAAAGAGCCATGCGCCTAACACACCAGAGACAGCACCGCCAAAACGACCTAATGAAATAATGATTCCACTTCCAAGTGCGCGTAGCTTAGTAGGGATGGTTTCTGGAATATAAGTGTAGTATCCGTTAATCACCATGCCTGTAAGAATCGAAGTAAGACCGCCCGCTGCAATTAATATCCAACTGGTTGTAGAGATGCCTAATGCGATAAGAGGAAATGCAGCTAATGCAGACATTGCCAAAATCATTGATTTACGTTCAAAGCGGTCTAATACAATCATGGCAATGAAAGGCGTTACGCAATAAATGACGTTCCACATGAAGAAAATATAATAGGCTTTATCTTCACTGTATTTTAGTCCGTAGACTAAAGAGTAAATGCCCCAGTTCCCGAATAGGTAATATGCTAAAGTTGAGCCAAAATAACCTATTCCCACAATCGCAATCGTGAAGAGTACGGCTTTGTTTTTGAATAATTCTGAAAAACTTGCTTCTTTAGAATTTTCTATAGCAAGGACTTCAGGCGTTTTCAAAATTTGCTTGTTTGAAATGGCTTTTTGCTCAAGTTTGAAAACTAATTCTTCTGCTTGTTTATATTTGTTTTTAGAAATATACCAACGAATAGATTCAGGCAATCCAAAACGAATAATAGGTGCAATTAATAAACCCACACTACCGACATAGAAAAGGTGACGCCAAGCATCTTTGCCACTATTAGGTAAATAAAAGAGTGCTAATGCAGCTGCTGCTACACCAGAGATAACAAAACCAAAAGTAACGATTGATAAAAAACGGCCACGGGTATGGCTTGGGAACATTTCTGCGACATAAACTAAAAGCACGGATGTAGCCGCTTGGACTCCAATTCCCGTGATCACTCTTGAAACCAACATCATTTCATAGTTTGTAGAAAGCGCAGTAAAGAGAGAGCCTACAGAATAGAGTAGAGTCGCCCAGAAAATAACTGATCGACGTCCAAATTTGTCTGAGAGTCTACCTCCTACGAGTGCACCGATAATCATCCCTACAAAAAACATGCTGGAAATAGATCCAATTTGTTCGGTACTATAATTTGTATGCGATTTAATAATAGGTGCGGCATATGCAAAAATTGCGTTGTCGTAGTATTCCAACATTAGATTTACGGCAAGTAACGCTGCCCAAAAATAATGTATTTTCATTACTGGTAGCCGATCCATACGTGCGATTAAGCCGGCGGATGAGCTTAAATTGATAGAAGATTCAGAATTGCCCATATATTTAACGTCCTGTTAAATTTTTATTTTTTTAAGACCAAATTAAAAGTTGAGTACAGCTAAACCTTTTGCATATTACGAATATGCAAAAAGATAGCTTTAAATAATTTGGTCTTTCCTTAAGAAAAATGATCTTTGTAGTTGAGTGTTATTTTGCCCCACATCCTACAACGGCAATAACACGGATTTCGATTTTAAACTCAGGGCGGGCTAGCTGAGAGACGCCTACACCTGTCCATGCAGGATAGTTATCTGGTAAATATTTATCTTTTACAGAGATAAACTCAGCTATTTCTCCGCGTTGGTCGGTGTGGAATGTCATAATTTCAACAATGTCTGCCATGGTTGCGCCAGCGGCTTCGAGTACTTCTTTAACGTTCTCGAAAGCTTGGTGAGCCTGTTCTTCCATGGTGGTGCCAATTACACCTGTTTCAACATTTGCTCCCACGCAGCCAGATACCCAAACCATGTCTCCAACACGTGTTGCTGATGAAAAGTGCAGTTCATCGTAGTAACGTTGTTTACGAACACCCGGATTGATGAGTTGTTTTTCCATAATAATGTCGTCCTTTATTTCTAATTATGCAATTTGCTGAAAAATTGGCGAACGGAATAAATCTCCATCATTGAGTTTGGCCATTTCTTCTCTAAAGAGTGCGCCATTACGTGCATAACGTTCATTTGTTTCAGGTAAACAACGGAATCTTGCGTCATCGCCAAAGAAACGGAATACAAAAGTATGGCGAGTTGGGAAGTCTTCATCTACTCCAGCGCCACCATGAAGAGAGTGAGGATGCAGAAAAAGAACATCCCCCGGCTCAACTGCCCAAGATAATACATCCCATGAGTTAGGATCTTTCTCTAGGTCTTTATCGATATGCGGTAATCGGGGCAGAGTTCCATCATCGTAAACCGGATCTGTTGGGTCATCTGCATTACTAAAACTTGCGCCGTCGTATTGGATACCGTTACATGATCCACGAATAATTTCTAGAGAGTTTTTCTTTGGAACAGATTGGAAAGAAATCCATGCATTGCCCCAGTGCTTTCCAGTAAATGGCATAACAGAGCTATCTTGATGCCACGGTCCGCGGCCACTTTTTCCACCTTCTTTAGCGAATACTTCCTCGGCGTAATACCAGACATGCTCTGATCCCCATAACTCCTGAAAGATTTTGCCGAAAGGAAGAGACTTAACAAGTGCGTCTAATTTCTCTTTAGCCATAGGGTTGGCATTATCAATATGTGTTTGTAACTTGGTTCCTTCTAAAGCACGAAAATTAAATGGACCTGGATTTGCTACATTCCATTTAAAAGCTTCATAACATGCCTCTAACTGTTCCTTTGTAAGACAGTTCTTAAAAAGAAATGCGCCGTCATTTCGAAATGCTTCAATTTGTTCTGGTGTTGGCTTAAGTTCCATAAAATTTTCCTTTAATATCCATGTTCACGCAAACGCTTGTAATTAATAACTATAAAAGAATTAACTTATTGAAAACTAAGTAAGATCTTTACTTTTTTCAATGCTGCGCTAACTCTCTTAATCCTTAGCTTCTTCTGAGCTTAACTAATTTTTTATAATGAATAAAATGAATTAAATAAATAATTAAACATGCACACAAGTTATTTTTAAAGTTGTTTTTTTGCCTATATTTTTACCCAAAACCTCTTATCTCGCATCGGGAAATATTTGAGAGATGATGACTCATCACAAGGTGCGATTAAGAAAATGGAATCCAGAATTTAAAAGGTAGGGAATAGAGATGCCAAGTTATACATCGCCACTGCGTGACATTAATTTTGTTTTTAATGATTTATTGAGCTTTGAGCAGCTCTATGCGAAATATCCACAATCTAAAGATAAAATGACCTCTGAAATCGTAGAGCAATATTTAGAAGTTGCCTCAGATTTTTGTGAAAATGAATTGCTTCCCTTGAACGCTATTGGTGATCAGCAAGGCTGTAAAGTTCAAGATGGAGTTGTGACTACACCAGAAGGTTTTAAAGAGGCGTATCAAAAATATGTAGAACTCGGATTTCCGTCTTTAACAGGCAATGAAGAATACGGAGGACAGGGGTTCCCATCTTTGTTATGGATTGCTATTTCTGAAATATTAACGTCGACTAACTGGGCATGGGGAATGTATCCCGGCTTATCACATGGCGCAATGTCTACAATTGAAAGCCACGGTACAGATGAGCAAAAAGAAAAATATTTACCGAATCTAATCTCTGGTGTTTGGACAGGCACAATGTGTCTAACAGAGTCACATGCGGGTTCCGATTTAGGCTTAATCCGCACTAAGGCAGTTCCTAATTCAGACGGTAGTTATAGCATTACTGGCGAGAAAATTTTTATTTCCGCCGGCGAACATGACTTATCAGAAAACATTATTCATATCGTTTTGGCTCGCTTACCCGATGCGCCGTTGGGTACTAAAGGAATCTCCTTGTTTATTGTGCCTAAATTTAGTTTAGATGCGAATGGTCATATTGCTGAACGGAACGGAGTGGTTTGTAGCGCCCTAGAACATAAAATGGGGATTCATGGTAATGCGACATGCGTACTAAATTTTGATAATGCCAAAGGATTTTTAATTGGACCTGAAAACCGTGGTCTAAATTGTATGTTTACATTCATGAATGCAGCACGTATAGGTACGGCTATACAAGGCTTGGCGGCTTCGGAAACTGCATATCAAGGGGCATTAAGCTATGCGAAAGAGCGATTAGCAATGCGCTCTATATCTGGCATTAAAAACCCAGATTTACCGGCCGATCCAATTATTGTGCATGCGCCAGTGCGTAACATGCTACTCACGCAAAAAGTGTTTGCAGAGGGTTCACGCGCATTAGCATATTATCTATCTACTTACGTAGATATTGCTGAGCTTTCTACCGATGAGTTAGAACAAAAAAGTGCTGAAGATAAATTAGCGCTACTTACGCCAATTGCAAAAGCATTTATGACTGAGCTAGGCGTAGAGTCCGCTAAACATGGTATGCAGATTTTTGGAGGTCATGGCTATATTTCTGAACATGGAATGGAACAAATCGCGCGAGATGTTCGTATTTCTACACTCTATGAAGGAACGACTGAAATTCAAGCAATCGATTTATTAGTCCGTAAAATAATAGGTTCAAAAGGAAGTTTACTTTTGCTGTTAACAGACGAAATTAAGAACTTCTTAAAAATGAATCAAGGAAATACAGTTACACAGCCTATGCTTTCAAAGTTAGATCAAGTCGTAAATCAATGGATTGATTTAACCGAAGATTTAAAAAACAAAGTCAACAATAATCTGGATGAAGTTGGAGCAGCGGCTGTTGATTATCTCTACTTTTCTGGTTATGCAGTTTTTGCTTATCTGTGGGCTAAAATGGCGATAATTGCTCAAGAAAAAATTGAACAAGGCACCAAAGATGAATTTTATTTTGCAAAAGTTTCTACGGCTCAATTTTATTTTGAACGTATTTTACCGAGAACCTTAATGCATGCAGCTTTGATTCAGGCAAACTCTGAGTCATTGTATCGTCTGAGTCCTGAATTGTTTAAGTTCGATTAAGCCAAATGTTTACAAGGGCTGTCGGTAAAAGCTTTATCGATAGCCAAACCCAAAGTAGATATTTTACTTTCTGAAGCTTTATATAGAGTAGAGACAAAATAATATATGAAGAGAATCAACTCCTTTGATCTTTAACTATTAATCTTTACTTAAGAATTTCCTTAATTATGTAATTAAATGAAAAACAATAATTATTTAAATAATTTCTAGCCAATTTCACATTGACACCTTAATTTTTGAAGATTAACATTTGCGGACTGGCCTACATTGCCAGGTGGTTTTGACAGACCACATAGGACCGCATCAGAGTTATTCCTTTCTGAGGGATAGTTCTATGTGTACTTCTCGTTCCCTCCCGTTGCGGTAGGACGGGAGAGGGACACATTCGTGTGTGCTGGAGTCCTACCAGTCTGTCAACCCGCTTCCGTTCTGCCACCATAATTTTAAATGTCTGGCAGAACTCCATATATAAAGGAGTTGGCTTTGCACATTCATCATTTATTGGCAGACATTGCCAAAATTCACTATAACGATACAACATAAACTTTTGACAAAGGTTTGATCGCCGTTAGGCTTTTCAGGCTTTCATTCATTTCAACTAAAAACTTAATCAATAATAAAACTTGAGATGTGCTGGGCACAGTCTTATGGCTTTGCTATGCCTTTTTTTGACCTTTAAAAAATGAAGGCTTTTATATCTCATTTATATACAACAAGAATTTATTTTAGAACGGTAAAACTATGCCACATTCAGATCTTCCATTTCGCGCTTTAGGTGTGCTTCATACGGCAAGATTTCTCTTTAACAAATACGGCTTTCACAATGCCGGAATAGACAGAATTATCGAGTCGGCCAACATCCCTAAAGCCACGTTTTATAATTACTTTTACTCAAAAGAACGTCTCATTGAAATGAGCTTAACCTTTCAGAAAGATGGCCTTAAACAGGCGGTTATTTCGATTATCTATGTTCAAAAAGAATTAACACTCATTGAGAAGCTGCGCAAAATTTATTACTTACACACCGACTTAGACGGTCTTTATCATTTGCCGTTTAAAGCCATTTTTGAAATTGCGAAAGCCCATCCAAAGGCCTATCAAGTTGTAGTTGATTATCGAAATTGGCTGATTAATGAAATCTATAAACTGCTTTTAACAACTAATGAAAATGCTTTAAAACAAGATGCGCACATGTTTTTATTTGTGATTGATGGCGCGATGGTTCAGCTTTTAGACCCAAATAAGCCAGATGAAAGGAAGAGGTTGCTTGAGTATTTTTTATTACAGTTGTTGTGAGACAGAGTATTCTTGATCGGTGTTCATCTAGTCTGGAAACGCGATGAAGTTTTATTGCTGTGATTTTATAATTCACAGCAATAAAGTCAGACTGTTACAGTTCTAGATATTTTTTCAAATATTGACCTGTTAAAGATTTTTCTGCAGAGAGTAGGGAGCCGACTGTTCCAGAGAACACCAATTCACCACCTTTGTCACCAGCCAATGGACCAATATCAATAATCCAATCTGCTTGACTAATAATGTCTAAATTATGTTCAATAACAATGATTGTATTGCCTTTTTCAACTAAGTTATTTAATAAACTAATCAATTTTTCAGTATCTGAAGGATGTAAGCCTGTACTCGGTTCATCTAATACAAAAATATTATCCGTTTCATTGAGTTCCTTTGAGAGTTTTAATCTTTGCCGCTCACCACCAGAGAACGTATTTAAGCGTTGGCCGATTGCAATATAGTCTAACCCCAAGCTCACTAAAGAATTAAATTGCTGCTGTAAATTACGATCTTCAAAAAAGTGACTTGCTTCTGTAACAGTCATTTTTAGAATTTCAGCAATATTTTTACCTTTATAATGATACTTTAACACCTCTGGGGCGTATCCTGAGCCGTGACAAAGGTCGCAAGTCATTTCAACATCATCTAAAAATGCGAGTTCAATTTTCTCCATACCTGATCCTTTGCACTGAGGACAGGCACCTTCACTATTAAAACTAAAGAGCTTAGCACTTACTTTATTGGCTTTCGCAAAGAGTTGACGAATCGGATCAAGAAGGTCTAGATAAGTCAGTAAGTTTGACCGAATACTTGCAGTAATTGCAGATTGATTAATGACTTTTGTTTCGGGGTATTGTTGAGGTAAAACTTTACTGATTAATGTACTTTTTCCAGAACCTGCAACGCCTGTAATAACGGTTAGGCAGTTCTTGGGAATATCGACATCAATATTTTTCAGATTAAATAAATGCGCATTTTTAATCGAAATCCATTCATTACCCATACGTGGTTCTTTCTTATAGGTATTTGGCCTTCTAAAAAACTGACCTGTTAAACCTGATGAGTTCTTTAACTCTTCGAAAGTCCCTTGATAAATAATTTGACCACCGTTGATACCAGAAAGAGGCCCCATATCAATGACATGATCAGCTGTTCTAATCAGATCAGGGTCATGTTCAACCAGTAAAACACTATTTCCTTTATCTCTAATCTTTTGAATAATTTTAATAATATTATCTAAATCTTTTGGATGCAGCCCAATACTTGGCTCATCAAAAATATAGAGTAGATCAACTAAACTATTACCCAAATGCTTAACCATCTTGATTCGTTGTGATTCACCACCCGATAGTGTGTTGCTCACACGATTAAGACTTAAATAACTAAGACCAACTAAATTTAAATTATTCAGCTTATTGATAATTTCATGCAGAACAGTTTCAAATTTTTCACTTTTTATCGTTTCTATAAACTCTAAAAGCGTTGAGACAGATAGAGCTGTACATTCAGCAATATTTTTACCATTAATCTTACAAGATAAAGATTTCTGATTAAGCCGTTGTCCTTTACATAAAGAACATTCTTTGGTGGTAATAATATCCTCAAGTTTATTCCGATAACGATTTCTTTCCTGCGCTTCACCTTTTAAAAAGTTACGTTCAAATCTGGTCACTAGTCCTTCATAAAGTGCAGTTTTTCTCCATTTACTTGTTGGATTTAAAGGCTTGTGCTGAGGAGCATACAACAATAATTCCCATTCTTTTTCACTATAATCTTTTAACTTTTTATCTAAATCAAAGTAACCTGAATCTGCATATCGGGTCCAACGCCATGCAGTGGGTTGATAGGTAGGAAAATTGATAGCGCCTTCTTCATTTAAGGATTTATCTAAATCTAATATTTTATGAATATCAATTGTTTGCTCTAAACCAATACCTTCGCATTGTGGACACATGCCATTTGGATGATTAAAAGAAAAAACATTCGAATATCCAACAAACGGTTCTCCCATGCGTGAAAATAACAAGCGAAGATTGGCATAAATATCTGTAATTGTTGCAACGGTTGAGCGAATATTACCCGTTAAAGGCTTTTGATTAATAATGACAGGTACATTTAAGTTCTCAATTTTATCAACGTCAGCAACCCCAAAATGTTGTAAACGATTGCGCACAAAACTATCTTGCGTTTCATTGATTTGTCTTTGAGCCTCTGCGCCAATAGTTTCGAAAACTAAAGAAGATTTACCTGAACCAGAGACTCCAGTAAACACAACGATTTCATGTTTAGGAATCTTTAATGAAATATTTTTAAGATTATTTTGTCTGGCTCCGTAAATATTTATTGTTCTTTTAGTCATGTGTAATCACTTGAATTTAGGGATTTATAGTAAAGGTAAAATAAAATTTATGAAAAGGATGTATATGTTTCTTAAGTAAATAGTTTAAATATTTAACTTATAGGGCTTAGTTGTTAGTACGCTGTCTAGAGAATTATTGAATACATATTTTCTTACTAAAAAGGTCTTAAGAATCGACTAAATTTTTCTAGGAGAGTGGTGGAGTCCACCACTCATTAAAATGCTGAGGCTAGGATTTCTGTTTGTTTTTTTGGCGTAAGACATACAAATATAAGTTTTCTACTTTTTCACGTGCCCATGGTGTGGTACGTAAGAATCGTAATGATGATTTAACACTTGGATCTATGCAAAAACATCTAATTTCAATTTTACGACTTAAGCCTTCAAATCCACCGTAGTAATCCAATAATTCATCCAAAATGTCAGCAAGTTTTTTGCCGTGTAAAGGGTCATTGGAGGCGTTCATAATAGATCAACAATATTTGGGGAGTCCATTATTATAACCTGAGCTAGTTGGAAAATGAGAGTGATTGCGGAAACACATCCCGAAGCATATTAGGTTGTAATTGATTATCGAAACTGGCTGATTTCAGTTTTTAGACTTAAACAAGCCAGATAAGTGGGAAAGATTACTGGAATATTTTTTAATGCAGTTGGTGTGAGTATTTGAAATACTGGCAGCCAGTAGTAGTCACAAAATATAGCTCGTAAAGGTGATGTGCAGTTCACTAGGGTAAATATAAAAATGCAATTACAACTTATCGGAAGTTATCTAGAGAATTATTCTGGCGAAGATTAGAAATAGGGTTAAATCAATTTAAGCCGTTAAGAGTACCAAGGTTTAGTAAGTTGCTTGAGCAACAAATACAGTTGGGAAAGCTTTTAACAATTCAGTGTAA
>Ga0209795_10000597_pt1 | contig 26626 bp, 28 predicted proteins | sample AgamicOrMarz_FD_187166 | JGI IMG/M metagenome (GOLD analysis project Ga0209795, IMG submission 187166) | Agave microbial communities from Guanajuato, Mexico - Or.Ma.rz (SPAdes) (version 2) | ecosystem: Host-associated > Plants > Phyllosphere > Phylloplane/Leaf | place: Guanajuato, Mexico...
TGCTGATCCAAACTCAATGGTAAAAATGAGTAAAGAAATGATGAAGGAAGGGGTAACAACCTTCTTCCCGACTACAATGACACAATCTAAAGAAAATATTAAAAATGCTTTAAAGTCTTTAAACGATGCTAAAAAACTTGGTGCACATTTTGAATATATTCATTTAGAAGGACCGTTTGTTAATATAAATAAAGCTGGAGCACAACCATTAGAATACATTATTAACCCTGACGTTGAACTATTCAAAGAATGGCAAGAAGCTTCTGGTGGATTAATCAAATTAGTTACTTATGCACCTGAAGTTGAAGGTGCAAAAGAATTAGAAAAAGAGCTAGAACGCACAAATGTAGTTGGCACAGTAGGTCACTCTGATGCGATCCGTTCAGATTTTGAAGGTAGAAATATTTTCCACGCTACCCATTTGTACAACCAAATGAGACCAATGCATCATCGTGAAGCAGGAACAGTTGGACATGTATTACTTGATGACCGAGTAATGGTAGAAATGATACCTGATGGAATTCATATTCATCCTGATATGGTTAAACTTGCTTATCGCCTAAAAGGTGCTAAAAAAATAAGTGTAATTTCTGATGCAATGAGAGCAAAAGGGTTAGAGGATGGCAAATATGAATTAGGTGGACAACCTGTATTTGTAAAAAATAAAAGTGCAAGATTAGAAGACGGAACGCTTGCGGGTAGTATTTTAAAAATGGATGATGCATTTAGAAACATTATGGCATTTACTGGCTGTAGTCCTGAAGAGGCAGTACAAATGACATCTATAAACCAAGCTGAAGAATTTGGTCTTAAACATAAGGGCGTATTAGAACAAGGAAAAGACGCTGATTTTGTGCAAATGACTCCTGATTTCTTCGTTATTGATACAACTAGACAAGGTAAAAATATGAATGAGGTGACTTTATGAACGTAATCGTAGTAAAAAATGCAGAAGAAATTTCAAAAGTAGCATATGAAAAAATGGTAAAGGCATTTGAAGGGAAGGCGGAATTCACATTAGGGTTAGCTACAGGTGGATCTCCACTAGGTATTTATGAACTTTTCCGTATTCATAAACCAGATGTGTCAAACGTCATTACTGTAAATCTTGATGAATATGTTGGACTTGCTGAAGATGACCAAACAAGTTACCACACTTATATGGCAGAACAACTTTTTAACCATTTAAATTTTAAAGAAAACCATTTACCAAATGGAAACACAAAAAATTTAGAAGAAGCTTGTAAAAATTATGAGGAATTACTACAAAAGTACCCTGTAGATTTACAACTTTTAGGAATTGGTGAGAATGGCCATATTGCATTTAATGAGCCTGGTACACCATTCGATACACCTACTCATATTGTAGAGCTTACAGAATCAACTCGTAACGCAAATAAAATTTATTTTGAGAACGAAGAAGATGTCCCAACACATGCAGTAACTATGGGAATTGGTTCCATTATGAGAGCGAAAGAAATCATTTTAGTAGCTTCAGGCATCAAAAAGGCTGAAGCAGTTAAGGAAATGTTAAATGGAAAATTAGATATTAACTGTCCTGCTACTGCACTCCAAAACCACAACAACGTAACGATTGTTGTTGATGAAGAAGCATACTCACTTTGTAATAAATAATGTTAAAACTAGATAAAAATTCTCCGTTACCGATTTATTTTCAAATACAAGAGATTTTAAAGCTTAAAATTAACTCAGGGGAATGGAAACCTGGAGAGCGAATTCCCTCTGAGCAAACATTGAGTGAGATGTTAAATGTAAGCAGGATGACAATAAGACAAGCATTAAATAATCTTGTAAAGGAATCATTAATAAGTCGGAAACGTGGAATTGGTACGTTTGTATCAGTAAAAGATGGGATTGAAGTTGAGGAATCACTAAAATCGTTAAGGAGTTTTTCTGAGGATATAACATCCATAGGATTGACCCCTACAAATAAACTTCTTGGTTTTTCAACGATTGAAGCTGATGAATATTTAGCAGAAGTGTTATCAATTGAAAGTGGTTCTGAAATTTTTAAAATTGAAAGATGTCGCTTAGCAAATGATCATCCTATTGCAATCGAAACAACATACCTACCAAAAAAATTAGTAAATAGAATTGATGAAAATGTATTGAATCATTCTCTATATGAATATTTTGAAGTTACATTAGGTTATTCAATTAAAAAAGCTACAAAATGGATTAAAGCATCTTTAATGACAGAAAAAGATTCATTAATTCTTGAAGTAGCGGAGGATTCTCCTGCATTAGAATTACACCAAGTAACGTTTATTAATGAGGGTATACCACTTGAATATGTAAGTTGTATTTACCGAGCTGATCGCTATCGTTTTACAATTGATATTGACCGTTAAAGAGAGTGCTTTTATAAGCACTCTTTTTTCATTGTTAGAGGCCAAGTCAGCGCTGGTGCAAATAAAATGGGTGAAACTGCAATTAAATTTGGGGAAGTGCAAATAAAAAAGCAGATACTGCAATTAAAATTGGTAAATCTGCAAATAAAAAAGTCATATCAATTAAATACAGGGAATCTGCAATTAAACGGCCCCATTCAAGAAGATAAGTAAGTATATAAAAGTGAAATCTGAAAACATTCATACTCAAAAGAGGTTCGTGAGTAAGGTCATGACTCCTATATATTATATTTCAATAAGAAAAAGGGTGCCCCAAGTAGCACCCTTTCCTCTTACTTAATTTGTAATACAATATTAACTGCTTCGGCTACTGAAGGAACGATATACGAAGCATATTTCTTAACTTCATCATCAGCATTTTCCATTGCAAAGCTATTCGGAGTTAGTTCAAACATTGAGATATCATTGTATGCATCGCCAATACAAGCAATTTCATCAGGTTTAATTCCTAATTTATCGATTAATATTTGAATGGCTGAACCTTTACTTACATTAACTGGAACGATATCTAAACAATTTTTAGCAGAAATAAAAGAAGTTACAAATTCAGGCAGTTCTTTTTGTAATTCTTTTTGTAGCTCAAGTAAGTCCTCATCTTCACCTAAAACTACATATTTTTTGGGGGTAATCGATTTACCTAAATCGGTTTTTAGTGTTTTTAATTCAACTGCATTCATACTAGAGTTCTTTTCAATTTCTCTTACTAAATCAGTTTTCTCTTCGATATAGTATGTTGAATTATCGGCTACATAGATTAAAAATTTATCGTGTGAAACCATTTCATAAACTTTATCGATGACACTCGGATGGAATGTTGCATCTAATAATGCTTCGCCATCATTTGAATAAATATAAGTTCCATTCATACTAATACGGTGAAAATTACCTTCTAGGCTTTCCATTATTTTTACGATTTCATAATCTAATCGTCCAGAAGCAAAACATAATAAAACACCACGATCTAAAAGGGTTTTTAATGCTTCTACATCATGTTCAAATAGTTGACCTTGGTGAAACATCGTCCCATCTAAGTCACTAACAAATAACTTAATCATTTTTCTTAACACCTACTCAATTTATATTTATACTTTTATATTCTATCCTACTATAATAGATAATCAAAAAAATATGATTAATTTATGAAACTTAAACTGCGTTTTAACTTTTTCAGAAAAATTATGTTATGATATAAAAGCGATTTTTTAAACTTGGGGGTGATAAAAAAAATGTCAGAGATGTCAGTATGTTATACAATCAAAAAAGTTCTTAATAATAATGTTTTAATAGCGAAAAATCCCGATCATACCGAAGTAGTTTTGCTTGGTAAAGGCATCGGTTTTAATAAAACTAGAGGAGATTTAATTTCCGAAGGTCTAGTAGAAAAAATGTTTATCTTAAAAGATGAACAAAAACAAAAACAATATAAATCATTAATTAACTTTATGGATGAAAAATTAATGGGTACGTTGCAGCAGGCGATTTATTTAATTTCTGAAAGAACAGGATGTACTTTAAATGAGCAAATTCATATAGGGTTAACAGACCACTTAATATTTGCGATCAAACGTATTAGAGAAGGCTATAACGTCGATAATCCTTTCTTACAAGAAACGAAAGCAATGTATCCAGAGTATTTTAAAATTGCACAAGAAGTTATTGATTTGATTAATAAAGAAATAGATATAAATTTACCGATCGAAGAAGTGGGGTTTGTAACTCTACATATCGTTAGTAATTTATCGATGGAAGTTGTATCGGATGTAAATAAGTTCTCTCAGATCATTAAAGATTTAGTAATCTATATAGAAGAATATTTACAAATTGAAATTGATAAAGAAAGTATTCATTATTCAAGATTAGTTCGTCATTTGCGGTTTTTAATTGACCGTATATTTCATGGTAATTCATCTGAAGAGTCACCAGCTTTGGGCATAATCTTAAAAAAAGAATACCCAGTATGCTATGATTTAGCATGGAAAATTTTAAAGTCAATCCAAGCTTCATTAAATAAAAAAGCAAGTGAAGCTGAAGTAATATACTTAACCTTACACTTAGAACGACTTGTTCAGAGTAAAATTAATAAATAATTTAAGAAGCCTAAATTGAAATTTGGCGCTTTTTTAACATATTAAATAAATAATTTAAAAAAATAGGTAATTTGGCTTGAAATTTTTAAATTCTATAGATATAATGAAAGCGAAATCATATAAAAACATAATTGAATATTGTACACATTAAACGTGTTACTGATTCGATCAGGCATGAGTTGAAAAAATGTGAATTATTATACTTGGGTAGGGGAAACTATATCCAGGATTCAATAATCTCATTTTTTCTGCTCATGCCTTTTTTGTTTGGATAAAAGGAGGAAGACAATGTTTAAGAAAATCTTTGGAGTTTTACAAAAAGTTGGTAAAGCGCTAATGCTTCCAGTTGCAATTTTACCAGCTGCTGGATTGTTACTTGCATTCGGTAATGCATTTCAAAATCCACAAACATTAAAGTACTTACCGTTTCTTGACGCGCACTGGTTCCAACTAGTCGCAAAAGTTATGGAACAATCAGGTGACATCATTTTTAGTAATCTGTCATTATTATTTGCAGTAGGTGTTGCCGTTGGTTTAGCAGGAGGAGAAGGTGTTGCAGGTTTAGCAGCGATCGTTGGATTCCTGATTATGAATAAAACAATGAGTGTATTCAAAGATGTTGGACAATTTGTTGTTTTAGATAAAACATTAAATATTGCTAAATTTGATGATCCATCATTTGCGTATGTATTAGGAATTCCTACATTACAAACCGGTGTATTTGGTGGGATTATCGTCGGTATATTAGCTGCTTGGGCTTACAATAAATATTACGAAATTGATTTGCCATCATACTTAGGTTTCTTTGCAGGTAAGCGATTTGTACCAATTGCTACAGCAGCGTTTTCAGTATTACTTGGTATTTTAATGTGCTTTATTTGGCCGCCAATTCAGCACGGTTTAAACACATTTTCACATAATATGATTGATGCGAACTTAACATTATCAGCATTCATCTTTGGTGTTATTGAGCGTTCATTAATTCCATTTGGTTTACACCATATTTTCTATGCACCGTTCTGGTTTGAGTTTGGTTCATATACTGATAAAACAGGTATGGTTGTACACGGGGATCAAAAAATCTTCTTTGCTCAATTAAAAGACGGAGTAAAATTAACTGCTGGTACATTCATGGTAGGTAAATTCCCATTCATGATGTTTGGTTTACCAGCTGCTGCACTAGCTATGTATCATGAAGCAAAACCTGAAAATAAAAAAATCGCTGGTGGTATTTTAGCATCAGCAGCATTAACTTCATTCTTAACAGGTATTACAGAGCCAATTGAATTCTCATTCTTATTTGTTGCTCCAGTATTATTTGGAATTCACGCAATCTTTGCTGGTTTATCATTTATGATCATGCAATTATTAAATGTTAAAATTGGTATGACTTTCTCAGGTGGTTTAATCGACTACTTATTATTCGGTGTTTTACCGAATAGAACTGGCTGGTGGTGGGTAATCATCGTTGGTTTAGTATTAGCAGTGATTTACTACTTCGGTTTCCGATTTGCAATTAGAAAATGGGATTTAAAAACTCCAGGACGTGAAGATGCAATCGCTGAAGATACTACAAGAAATACTCCAGCTAATGAATTACCATATGAAATTTTACAAGCATTAGGTGGAAAAAGTAATATTTCTTCATTAGATGCATGTATCACACGATTACGAGTACAAGTAAATTCAAAAGATGAAGTAAATAAAGATCGTTTAAAATCATTAGGTGCTGCTGGAGTTCTTGAAGTTGGAAATAATATTCAAGCAATTTTTGGACCTAAATCAGATACATTAAAATCACAAATTAAAGATATTATGACTGGAAAAACACCAGTTGTTAGTCAAGAAACACATAAAGAAACAGCTTCAGCAGTAGATACTACTATTGAAGAAGCGATTATTAATCCGATTGAAGGGGAAATAATCCCAATTACAGAAGTACCAGATCAGGTATTTTCTGGAAAAATGATGGGTGATGGATTTGCGATTATTCCTTCAGAAGGTACAGTTGTATCTCCAGTTGATGGCGAAATCGTAAATGTATTCCCAACAAAACATGCGATTGGTATTTTATCTAATGGTGGAAAAGAAATTTTAATCCATATTGGTATTGATACTGTAAAACTAAATGGGGAAGGCTTTGAAGTACTGGTATCACAAGGTGAGAAAGTAACAAAAGGTCAACAATTAGTTAAAATTGATTTACACTTTATTCGTGAAAATGCACCATCTACAATTACACCTGTTGTATTTACGAACTTAGCTGAAGGACAACAAATTGTAATTGAAAAACCAGGTAAGCAATCAAAAGGTGAAGTAGGCATTATTAAGATTAAATAAATCTAATTAAATAGACGAAAAATGTTTGATTTTATAAGGGGGAGTATAGTTGACACTATGCACCCCTTTTAATAGAATATTTATAGTAGGCCAAACGTCTATACCAAAAATGTAGATTTAATCACAAAGGAGATAAATTATTATGGAAAAAACTTTTAAAGTAACAGCTGATTCTGGAATCCACGCTCGTCCAGCAACATTATTAGTAAATGTAGCAGGTAAATTTAATTCTGATATCAATCTTGAGTATAATGGTAAAACAGTTAACTTAAAATCAATCATGGGTGTAATGTCTTTAGGAATTCAACAAGGAACTGAGATCAAAATTAGCGCTAACGGTGAAGATGCAGAACAAGCTATCGCTGCAATCGATGATACAATGAAAAAAGAAGGTTTAGGCGAATAATGTCTTTACATATTAAAGGTATTGCCGCTTCTAGTGGAATTGCAATTGCAAAAGCATTTCGCTTAGAAAACCCTGAATTAAACATTGTAAAAAAACAAATTTCAGATATTGATGCTGAAATTGCTAAACTTGACAATGCAATTCAAGTTTCTAACACTGAATTAGAAAAAATTCGTGATCACGCAAATGCTGAACTTGGTGAAGATAAAGCCGCAATCTTTTCTGCGCACATCTTAGTTTTAAATGATCCAGAGCTAGTTAACCCAGTTAAAGATAAAATTAAGTCTGAAAGTGTCAACGCTGATTTTGCTATGAATGAAGTTGCTTCAATGTTCGTTCAAATGTTTGAAAGCATGGATAATGAATATATGAAGGAACGTGCTGCAGATATCCGCGATGTTACGAAACGTGTAATGGCGCATCTTTTAGGTGTTACGATTTCTAACCCTGCAAATATTACTGAAGAAGTAATTATTATTGCAGAAGATTTAACACCATCTGATACAGCACAATTAAACCGTAAATACGCTTTAGGTTTTACAACTGATATTGGTGGTCGTACTTCTCATTCAGCGATTATGGCTCGTTCTCTTGAAATTCCTGCTGTTGTAGGAACAAAAGAAGTAACTAGTAAAATCGAAAATGGCGTAATGGTCATTGTTGATGGATTAGACGGACATGTAATAGTAGATCCTTCAAACGAAGAACTAGAAGAGTATAAAGCTAAAAAAGAAAAATTCGAGCTTCAAAAAGTTGAATGGGCTAAACTGAAAAACGAGCCAACTGTTACGAAAGATGGACATCATGTTGAGTTAGTAGCTAACATTGGTACTCCAACTGATGTAGAGGGCGTTATCAATAACGGTGGTGAAGGTGTTGGCCTTTACCGTACTGAGTTCTTATATATGGGACGCGATAACTTCCCATCAGAAGAAGAGCAGTTTGAATCATACAAATCAGTTCTTGAAAGTATGGGTGATAAACCGGTAGTAGTAAGAACACTAGATATCGGTGGAGATAAAGAATTATCTTATTTACACTTACCAAAAGAAATGAACCCATTCTTAGGCTACAGAGCGATTCGTTTATGTTTAGATCAGAAGGAAATATTCCGTACTCAATTACGTGCATTACTTCGTGCTAGTGTATATGGAAATTTAAAAATTATGTTCCCGATGATTGCAACTTTAGATGAGTTCAGAGCTGCAAAGGCTGTATTATTAGAAGAAAAAGAACAGTTAGTAAAAGAAAATGTTCAAGTCTCAGACAATATCGAAATTGGAATGATGGTAGAAATCCCTGCTTCAGCTGTTTTAGCAGATGTATTCGCTAAGGAAGTTGATTTCTTTAGTATCGGGACAAATGATTTAATCCAATATACGATGGCTGCGGATCGAATGAATGAACAGGTTTCATATTTATATCAACCATATAACCCATCTATTTTAAGATTAGTTAAAATGGTAATCGATGCTGCAAACAAAGAAGGTAAATGGGCTGGAATGTGTGGAGAGATGGCTGGAGATGCATTAGCTATTCCTTTACTTGTTGGATTAGGCTTACATGAATTCTCTATGAGTGCTACTTCAATCTTACCTGCTCGTAGTCAAATGGCTAAACTTTCTAAAGCTGAAATGGAGATATTAGCTGAAAAAGCTTTATCTATGTCTACAGCTGAAGAAGTTGTTAACTTAGTTAATAGCATCTAATTTAAAACAACAGGGAAACCTGTTGTTCAGACTGCTCGCCAAACGCTCGCTTTCTTCGTTGCTTCGTCTGTTGAGCGGTGCTCATTACCGTCAAAGTAACTCCGCTCCTCACCAGCCTTCGCGCCTCGAAAGACAAGCGCTTGCAATCAGTCTGAAAATCAAATTTACAGTATTTTGTCTTCACAATGAACAACAGGGAAACCTGTTGTTTTATTTTTAAGATTAAATCTTTTGAGTATGATGACAAACCGAATTAAAAATGCCTACTGTTGACAAATTCGCTTCTTTAATTTAGTGTATGTTTAAATTATTAAACGAATAAGATTATTCTTGGATAATAAAAGTAGGTGGAAGATTTGAGTAAAGAAGCAATTGAAGTATTTAGAGAATGTATTCCCTTGTTTCAAGCGTTAAGCGATCCTTACAGACAGGATATCATTTTAATGTTATCAGAAGGTGAAGCGTTAACTGTTAATGAAATTACGGAAAAAACTTCATTATCTAGACCGGCTATATCACATCATTTAAAAATATTGCGTGATAATCAATTAGTACAAATTGAGCAAAAAGGCACACATAGATATTATTCATTAGCAATTGATGCTTCTCTAGAATTACTTAAGAAATTAATCATTACTGTTGAACAACATTGTTAATGAATCGAATGACATAAAAGGGACTCCGACTTTTGTCAGAATCCCTTTTACTTTTTATTTATGATTAAATCCAAATAGACATTTCTTTTGCAGAAAAACGTGTTGTATGATGTCCTGGTACTTTTTCTTTACCAATGGCAATCAACATCGTTGGAATATAGCGATCATCAGTTAAGAAAGTTTCTTTAAACGCTTGTTCGTTAAATCCGCCGATTGCACATGTGTTCCAACCTTTTGCAGAAGCAGCCATTATTAATTGCATACCAGCAAGAGAAGAATTCAAGATACCTTGTTCACGATTACGTTGCTCTGTTGCATAAGCATTTTCAACATTGGCTTTTAATTTGTCTTTTGCTTCTTGAGTCATAAAACCAGCTTCCACAGCAGGTCCGAAAACTAGGTCAACATTTTTTGCTGATTGTGTATCAGCTAATACAGCAATTACACATGAAGCATCTTTAATTTGACCTTGGTTATATGCAACAGGTAATAATTTACCTTGCGCGTTTTCACCATGGAATACAACGAATTTCCAATGTTGTAAATTCCAAGCAGACGGTGCAGTCATTGCAGCTTCAAGAAGTTCAGTTATTTCGCTGCTACTGATTTCAGTAGAAGAATCGAATACTCTAGTAGAGTTTCGTTCTTTAATCATTTCAAAAAATTGTTCATTTTTCATATGAAAATACCTCCAAAAATTAGGTGCATTAAATACATTTTTATGTACTTATTTAATATAGATAGTTCCATTATTAGAGTCAACAAATTAGTGTTGAAATAACCTAAATTTAATTTGAAATAAGTTATAGTTTGCTTATTTTTTTATAAGAAAAGCTCAGGCTTTTTTATTAATAATTTTTATGGTAGTTTTATCTGTGGATAGTAAAAGAGGAGTGTGAAAAATGGAAGCAATTAATTTAAAAGATTTACAAGTTGGATTTATCGGAATTGGTGTTATGGGTAAAAGTATGGCAAAGCATTTAATCAATGCAGGGGCAAAATTACATATTTATAATCGTACAAAAGAAAAAGCAAATGAACTAATTGATTTAGGTGCAACTTGGTATGATACACCTAAAGAAATAGCACCAAATTGTCAGGTTATTTGTACGATGGTTGGCTATCCAAGTGACTTAGAAGAAGTATATTTTGGCGATAATGGAATCATCCAATCTGCTTCAAAAGGAACTACTTTTATCGACTTTACAACTTCGACACCAACTTTGGCTAAAAAAATTGATGAGCTTACAAAATCAGTAGGTATGTCATCATTAGATGCACCGGTGTCAGGTGGAGATTTAGGGGCAAGAGAAGCTAGATTAGCAATTATGGTTGGTGGAGAAGAAGAAACTTTTCATAAAATGTCCGCATTATTTGATGTTTTAGGAAAAAATATTGCGTATCATGGAAATGCTGGTAGTGGACAACATGTCAAAATGTGTAATCAGATTGCAATAGCTTCAGGTATGTTAGGAGTTTGTGAGGCCCTTGCATATGCAAAGGCAGCTGGATTAGACGGTGAAAAAGTATTAGGAAGCATTTCTACGGGTGCAGCGGGTAGTTGGTCATTATCAAATTTAGCACCTCGTGTTTTAAAAGGCGATTTCGAGCCAGGATTCTATATTAAACATTTTATAAAAGATATGGGAATCGCAATTGAAGAAGCTGAGAAGATGGAATTAAATCTACCAGGACTTTTACTTGCAAAAAAATGCTACGATGAACTGTCTAAAAATGGTTTAGATGAAAAAGGAACGCAAGCACTTTATACTTTATACGATCCTTCTCACCACATTCAATAATTTAATGAATAGAGGTTAACAAGTGCAAAATTTTCAACTTGCAAAGTTTTATCAACGATTAAGTGCGTTTTTATTCGATACGTTTATCGTTTCAGTTGCTTATGGCATCATTATTGCTATTATTACGATGAATCCTGAGAAGATATTAAGTCGTTTTAATTCTACATCAGGAAATTCAACGGTCGATTTAATCGTTATTTCAATTATTATGATCATATTATTTGTAGTTGTTCCACAATTTAATAAAGGGATGACATTTGGTCAAAGATTTTTAGCTATTAAAATGATAAAAGATAACTATGAAGAAACGACATTGATACTATTTTTCTTACGTTTTATCTTTATAGCAGGAATATCAGTTCTATTTTTAGGTGTACCATTAATAGTTAATGTCTATTTAATGTTATTTAGAAAAGACCATAAAACAATTCAGGACTTGTTATTTAAAACAAGAGTAATACAAGCTAGATAAAAAAGCAGGGGAGGATCAAAAATCCACCCCTGCTTTTTTATTTTAATTTCTAAGACTAGTTACAAACTCTTCTAATCGATCACATGCAATTTCTAGTTCTTTCATTGAATAGGCATATGATAATCGAATATATGAATCTCCATATTCAGAAAAAGCTTCTCCTGGAATAACCGCTAGATTATGTTTTTCTACTAGATTTAGTGCGAACTCCATGGAAGGCATATTGAATTCTTTAATTGATGGGAATAAATAAAATGCACCTTCTGGCTTAATACAAGGTAGACCCATCTTTTCTAATCGATCAATCATATAATTACGCCTTATTTTATATTCCTTTGCCATTTCAATCGGCGAATCAATGCAATCAGTTAATGCTGTAATTGCTGCATATTGAGAGATTGATGTAGCGCATGATACGTTATACTGATGCACTTTTAAAATTTCCTGAGCTAAATAAGCAGGCGCATAGATAAAACCAATTCTCCAACCAGTCATAGAATGTGATTTGCTAAGACCGTTTATGACAATTGTCTTTTCTCTCATTCCAGGATAACTAGCAATTGAAGTATGAGTCGTATCATATGTCAGCTCACTATATATTTCATCTGATAAAATGAATAAGTCTTTCTGAGATAAGTAGTTAGCTAAATTCTCAAGTTCCTCTTTCGTTAATGTGACGCCTGTTGGGTTATTTGGATATGGTAAAACAATACAACGTGTTTTTTCAGTAATGTGTTCTTCCAATAATTCAGGTGTAATTTTAAAACCACTATTAGATGTATCTACAAAGACTGGTTTAGCTCCACATGTTTGAATAATTGGTGCATAGCCAGGGTAGATTGGTGCAGGAAGAATGACCTCACACTCATCGTTAAGAATTGTTCTGAATGTAACATCGAGTGCTTGACTAGCTCCTACTGTAACGATTACTTCGTTCGTTGGATCATATGATAAAGAATATTTTTTCTTTAAAAAATTAGAAGCAGCATTTCTAAGTGCAGGCAGTCCTGCATTAGGAGTATAGACTGTTTGATTTTGATTAATTGCATGAATAGCAGCTTCTTTAATAGGTGCTGGAGTTGGAAAATCTGGTTGACCCAATGTTAATGCAATGACATTATCATATTTTTCAATTTTTTGGGCAAATTTTCTAATACCGGAGATTTGAATTTCTTTTACACTTTCGTTTATATATCTGTTCATTTTAAATCCCTCTACTTATTATTTTTATATTAAAATTAAACTTTTTAATCGAACTATTCAATGAAATTTTCTTCATTTTACCATATAATAAAAAAAGTATTTAGTAGTGAAATAATTTGATTGCCTAAAGAAGGTGAGTAAAACTTGTTACAAGTAATCGGAATAACTAAAAATAAAGAAATCGATCGTAATATAACAATTGCAGATGCAAAATCAAATAATTACTTATGGTATTGGGTAGATATTGATGAACCGACCGAAGATGAGATTCAACTTTTATCAACCGAATTTAATTTTCATCCTTTAGCGATTGAAGATTGTTTGGAATATGTACAACGACCTAAACTTGACTACTATGAAGGATATCATTTTTTAATATTGCACGAATTAAATAAAATAGACTTAGAGGAGACAGAACTAGATATTTTTGTAAGTGATCATTATGTGATTACATTTCATATCCATAAAAGTCCGACTGTACAACTAGTTTTAGATAATATAATGTCAGATCGTCGAGCTTCGAAGAGTCCACTTCATTTAACTCATCGAATTATTGATGAGCTTGTTGATAGTTATTTTCCACTAATTTATCGTTTAGAGGACGAACTATCAGACCTAGAAATTGATCCATTAAAGAAACAAGTAAATAATGCTGTAGAGAGATTATATGATATTAAATCTGATTTATCGAAACTAAGAAGGACGATTTTACCAACTCGTGATTTATTATATCGAATCCTTAATTCGAATCGATTTAAAGATATATCTGAACATCGAATTTATTTTGAAGATATACACGATCATTTAATGAAGCTTTCGGATATGATAGAGACCAATCGAGATTTAGCGTCCGATATTCGAGAAAGCTATTTTTCATTAAGCTCAGAAAAAATGAATAATATTATGAAAACATTAACAATCATATCATCTTTCTTTTTACCACTAACGTTTATCGTAGGTTTATACGGAATGAATTTCCATTATATGCCAGAATTAACATGGAAATATGGATACTTATTTATTTTAATTTTAATGGGATTTGTTACGATCCTAATGTACATATTTTTTAAAAGAAAAGGTTGGTTTTAAGTCGTTAAGCACTTAAGCTTGACGACTTTTCTTATATTTTAGAATACTTTGTAATAATGTGTCTTTCTATGTAGAAATGTTTTTTTCGAATTTTTTGTATTAATAATTAGAAGTTTAAATAACTATGTTATAATTTGTTGAAAGAAGGGGTGGGGGACACTGTCATGCTGCAATTAAAAGATTTATTAATTCAATTTGCAATCATAATCATTCCGGTCTTTTTATACGAAATGTTCTGGCTTAGTAGATACCACAATACAAGCCCGAAACAAAATAGAATATTAGTTGGATTTCTAACTTTTTTTAATATTTTTATTTGCTTGCTTTACCCAATTCACATTAGTGAAAACATGGCTATTACTTTTAGTATTTTATTAATCTATTCATCTATTTTATATGGTGGAAGATTGATTGGAACGATAATTATTTTAACCAAAGCAGTTTTTGTGTATTTGCTATATGGTTTAGCTTCTTTGAAATCTTTTCCATTTGAAGTGATTTCATGTATCTTACCATTTATTGTTTCACCACATTGGGTTAGTTTTTCTAAACATAAGAAATTTGCTTTAAGTATTTTAATGCCAATTTTATTTTCGTTCAGTATGGTCTGTTTGCTTTATTATGAAGCCACGGTAAATGGTATAAAAGAGTACCAATCAGATCAAACAATTTTTTCGGCGTGCATATTTTTTACTGTTTTAACAATTACAATGCTGTTCCATGTTTATTTAAGAGAGTTTTTATTTGAAAATGCTGAAATTCGTGTTCAAATGCAGAAATCAGAGAAATTAAATATGGTGAGTGAACTTGCGGCGAGTGTAGCTCATGAAGTTAGAAATCCATTAACAGTTGTAAGGGGTTTCATTCAGTTAATTGAGAATCAAGAAAGTGGAACGAATAGAGAATATATGAAACTTGTATTAGCTGAACTAGACCGGGCAGAAAATATCATTTCAGATTATTTAAACTTAGCTAGACCTCAAATTGAAGAAAAGAAAATAATCAATATGACAGAACAACTGAATGAAGTAACAACATTAATGTCAAGTTACGCCTCACTGCAGGGTGCTTTCTTACAAGTAAATGTAAATGAGGAGATGTATACTGTTGGAGATCGAGCTAAGCTTAAACAAGCAATCATCAATGTTCTAAAAAATGGTGTAGAAGCTATAAAGGACACGAAAGGCTATATTAAAATTGAAGCAAATATTGAGAAAGTAAGAGATCGAGAGTACATACGAATTGTTGTTAAAGATAATGGAGTAGGTATGTCGAAAGCACAATTGGATCGTTTAGGACAACCTTTTTATTCTTTAAAAGAAAAAGGAACAGGTCTAGGACTAATGGTTACTTTTAGTATTATCGAAGCTCATAAGGGAACGATTGAGTATTTAAGTGAAGAAGGCAAAGGTACTGAAGTTCATATTGTCTTACCAGCTTATCAAGAACAGAGTGAAGAGGAATAATGAAAGAAAAAAAGAGAAGGGGAAAAAGCCCTTCTCTTTTCAAACTAAAAATCTTTAAATTTCATAATAGAGTAAAAGTGCTAAACAATAAACAAATTATTTTACTGACTTAGGTTTAAAAAATAGTGATTTAATTGCATTTTTCCAGTCTCTTTCTTTTGAGGCAGCTACCATCTTCTTTGTTTCTTGTAATTCTCTAATCATCCTCATTAATTGAGCATCTCGACCAGATTCTTTTGATTTAATTTCTTCAAACATTTGCTCTAATTTTTCGTCTTTTTCTTCAATTACTGTTGCTAACCCTTGAAGTTCTTCACTTTTTTCTTCAACTGAATATAATATTTTTTCTAACTTCTGATCCTTCTCCAAGTTCTGTTTAATTAATGTTTGATTTTGAGTTAGGATTTGTTCATTTTGATATGCTAGATTCGTAATTTGGGACATAAACTCTTCAAACATAATTTGATTTGAATTTGTCGGTACAAAAGTAGTGACATTCTCTTTCGTAACGATAGGTTCCGTTACTACGTTTGATCCATTTAACTTTGAAAGAACTACTTCATCAGGTAGTTTTTTATTTTCTTCAAGTACTTGTTCAACTGTCATTTCTTCAAAACGATATTCTTGGACTTCTTCATCCTCCGAACTTTGATCAGTTTGCTTTGTAAATGCACCAGATACTGTAACAGGCTCTTCTTTTGGTAAGGATTGCTCTAGTACGACTTCTTCAATTATTTCTAATTGTGATACGGAGTCTTCAAACTTCTCAGTATCTTGTGAAAAAGATTGCTCCATTACGCATTCATCTATTGTTTCTAGTTGAGAAGATGATTCTTCTAAATGCTTTGTATCTTGTGAAGTTAATTGACTGTTCTCTACTATTTCGATCGGTTCTAATTGGGATGCAGAAGCTTCTAAAGGTGCTTCTTCTTGTAAAAGTGAAAGATGGATTAATTCTGAATCAATTGTTTCAATTTGGGAATCTGCTACTTCAACAATATCATTCTTTTTTACTTCAATTAATTCCATGTCATTCTTCATGTCAATATTTTTATGTATGTTATTTTCTAGAGGAATATTCGGGGTGTTATTTGTAACGATTTCAGTATTTTTTTCTGTAGTTTCATTCTCAATTGAAGTTGTTTCAATTACATGAACTTCAGATTGATTTTGTACTGATTGGTTATTTAATGCATATTCAACTGATTGTAAAAGATTTTCATTCTTTTGGTACTCTTTAATGATCATTTGAAATAGTTCGAAATCGTTTTGATTATAGATCCTAGTATCTTGGTTCTTTGTAAAATGATATTCTTTCTTTTCTAGTTCCTTACTAATTTCTCTTACACGAGATTTACCTATTTTTAATTTCTTTGAAATGTCTTTACTTGTAAAAATTACTGACATTTGATATCCTCCTGAAAAATATGTGTAGTTAGAACATTCAATACATAGTTAAATTTTTCCTACCTAATCTACTTAAAATAATTCTACAATGTATAACAAAGTCCATATGATTACTAAAATTAAAATCAATATATGAGGAAAAATAGTGAAAAATAGAAAATATTACTTAAAAAGTAGCATAAATTCGACTAAAAAATAGAGAGTGACACAATGTTTAATCACTCTCAAACCAAATTTTTAAATTTGTAATCTAATCTATCAAAAAGTAGACATAAAGTAATCTATTGTTCCGAATTTGTCTGCTTATTTGTTTTTTCTAATCCTGCTTCTTGAAGTACAGCCTTTTGAGCTTGTCCTTTTTTACCTAAATAATTATGCTTAGCACCGAAGTATAAAATAAAAAGGAATGAAATTATATTAATTACAGCATCAATTTGTTCATTATTTAGGAATTTAAACCCAAAAGAATTTAGTAACAATTGAAGTGCAAATAAGAACCCAGCAACATAACGAATAATATCTTGTAAGTTATTATTACCGAACATATCAATCACCCCCTATTGATATAGTATGCTTGTCTCACGTAATAGGTGAGACAAATCTACTAAAATATGAGTGGAAAATAATGAATTTCCGTCCATTCAAATAAAAAAGGGAAGAATTAAAACCCCTTTAATTTAAAAGGTCTTATAATCTTCCCATTTAATCTATATTAATGTTATTTTAGTAAGAATTGTTTCAACTTATTTCTCTTGCTTACCTTTATTTTTACGAATTGGTTCACTCGGAAAAGTAAATGTAGAGTTATTTAGAAATGAAGAAGCTCTTAAAAATTGCCCTGGGGTATTTCTTCGGTAGTTCGATCCATTTTTGAAATGGTTTTCAGATTTAACGTTTTGAATACCTAAGAAATGATGAAGTATTTTTTTTGCATAGCTTAATGACATGGAAACTTTTGGGTTTCGATAAGTATTTTCTAATATTCCTAAATGCGGGAGAAGTTTAAAGTCTTCTTTTAACGGTGGTATATGAAAGAAAAAATCTCCACAAGCAATCAACACATCAGATTGTTGTTTACTGGACTTGGGATTATTTGAAAAATGTAATCCAACTTTCTTAGCAATTCCTTTATCAATAAGCTTTATTATAGCTTGTCTTTTTAGTGAATATAGTTCACTTGGTTCAAGTGCTGTTTTAGCATGTTTATTTACAACAAATATTGCCTGAAAAATTTCTTCATTTGTAAAATTTAGTTTATTCAGGCTAGGTTCTTTCGATTTCATGCTTCTTGGTTACCTCCAAAAAATAATAGATATGAGTATATTATATCTTTAGTTTAAAATTTTTCAAATCAAATCTGGAGAAGTAGTTATATAATAAAAAGCTAATCGAAATAATATTCATTAATGCGACTAGCTTTTTTATTTAATTAGTATGGATAGGGTCCTATATTACCTGGCGAATTTAATCCTGCATTACTAGGTAAATAAGCACCAGGATTTACAGGTGGGTAAGGCTGTTGGTATCCAGGGTACCCGCCACCGAAGCCACCACCAAAACCACCACCAAATCCACCACCGTACGGAGGATATGCTGGGTAAGGTCCATATGGCGGATAATAAGGTGGTCTAAACGCTAGAGCACCTAACGCGAATCCGCCTGCTAATCCCGCTAATCCTCCTATTATTGGCAAAAATGGGAAAAAAGGAACAAAGCGTTGTTCGTTATGATCAAAGTAGTAGGATGGAGCATGATCTTCTCTATAATAATGATTTAAATTAGGGTGATATTGATAATTCATGTATTTAACCTCCTCTCTTGTCTTCAATATTAGTGTATGGAGTACTATAATAATTGAGCAAGTACCCATAAAAATAGGTAACCAACCTAGTATGGGTGAGATCTGTGAGAATTATATTTTTACTTATTAAATTGCCCAGTAATTTCAATTGATACGATTTCAGGAGGAGTAAATAGGCGAATTGGTAGTTTAGTTGTCCCAATTCCATTTGAAACAACTAAATGACTATTATATTTACTTGATAGGGTGTAAACACCTCGGTTGTATTTCTTTGCATATGGAGGCATTATAAAGGACTTATATAAAGGTAAATAGATTTGTCCGCCATGGCTATGGCCAGAGAGCTGAAGATTTATCGGATAGTTTTTCGTCAAATCAGCAATGTCGGGTTCATGAGCTAGAACAACTGTATAACTATTTTTTTGAATTCGTTCTAAAATGTCATTATATTGTTTGTTTCCTAGCATATAATCATCGAGACCGATAAATGAAACTTTTTGTTTTTGAACGTAATAAGTTTTTTCTTCGTTTTTTAATAATATAAAATTGCTTTCGGTTAACAGCTCTTCGTATTGTTCAGTAAAATAACCTCCATGATCATGGTTACCGTATATTGCAAGCTTTCCTATTTTTGGATTAAGTTCTTTTAAAAGCCGAATAACTTCATTCTTGTAAGAAAACTTTCGAATATCACTAACCAAATCCCCAGTAAATAGAATAAAATCAGGCTTCATTTGGTTTATATTTTTTACGACCTTTTTAAATCGATCTATATCTTTTTTATTATTAAAATGAGTATCAGAGATTTGTATTAATTTAATAGGAGTATTCGAATTTAACCGATCGTCTGAAAATGTTAATTGCTTAGTTCGAATTGATGTTGGCTCAACATAGACTGAATAATAGATTGTACAAATTAACAGTAAAAAAAATGATGTAAGTTTTATTTTCAATTGTCCCCCGACCTTTTTAAAGAAATAATTACTGCATACTATATTAAATAGTTTAATTGTTAAAAATATTCTCAAAATAAAAAAATGTTGTTAAACTATAGAATACAAAGGGAGTGATACGAGTGAAGGATAAAGTTGTGATCGTTACTGGTGGCTCTAGTGGTATGGGGAAAGCAATGGCTATGCGTTTTGCAAAGGATGGTGCAAGAGTGGTCATTGCGGGAAGAGATATAGAAAAATTAAATAGTGCAAAAGAAGAAATTGAACAATTTGATGGTCAAGTATTACCAATAGCTATGGATGTACGGGATCCTGAATTAATTAAAAATATGGTAAATGAAGTTGATCAAACATTTGGAACGATAGATTTCTTAGTTAATAATGCGGCTGGTAATTTTATTTGTGCTGCAGAGGATTTGTCTGTAAACGGTTGGAACACAGTTATAAATATAGTTTTAAATGGAACCTTTTATTGTAGTTCTGAAGTAGGACGGTATATGATACAACATAAAATTAAAGGTGCGATTACAAATATAATTGCTACATATGCTTGGGATGCGGGTCCTGGGGTTATTCATTCTGCATCAGCTAAAGCTGGTGTTCTTGCTATGACAAGAACTTTAGCAGTTGAGTGGGGTAGGAAGTATGGAATTAGAGTCAATGCGATTGCTCCTGGACCTATTGAGAGGACAGGTGGGGCGGCTAAATTATGGCTTTCTGAGGAATTAGAAAACAGAACAATACAAAGTGTACCACTAGGCAGGTTAGGTACTCCAGAAGAAATAGCGGGACTTTGTGCATATTTATTTTCAAATGAGGCTGGTTATATTAATGGTTCTTGTTTTACAATGGATGGAGGACAGTCCTTACATCAATACCCATTCTAGAAGGAGGTTCAAAATGGATCCTTTAGACGTAATAAGTAACTTAGATAAAGTCGTACCATATTTTCAACCAATATATGGAGCCGATACACAAAATTGTGTAGGAGTAGAGGTTGTTGGTAGACTAAAACTTGAAAATTTACACAGCCTTGAATTCTTCTTTGCAAATGATTTGGTGCCAGATGACTACTTATTAGAGGTTGACAATCATATACTAATTCAAGCTCTCGATGAAGTTGTACAATCTAAATTCGATGGTGGTATTTTTATTAATCGTCACCCTTCAGCGCTTCTTGCAGATGACCCAGAAAATCTATTATCGATTTTACAATCATATGAAGAAAAGGGCATACAACTAAATAAAATTGTCATTATTCTTCAACATCAACTTTTTTATGGTTTTGAGAAAGAACTAAAAAATTTAATTACATATTATCAAACTTATGGTATTAAATTTGCGATTAATAGCGTAAATGAGAAGTTAATTAACTTAGAAAAACTTCGGTTTTTGTCTCCTGATATCATTAAAATCGATTTTAAAATGGTTCAACAACTTCATACATCATCATTTCAAGATTTATTAAATTCCGTAATTTATGTGGCAAGAAAAGTAGGGGCATCGATGTATTACGATGGGATAATCGATTCAATTCAATTAAGAAATGCATGGAAGAATGGTGGAAGATTTTATCAAGGCGCATACTTGTTTATACCACAACCATCCATTAGTGAGTTAAATCATGAATGTGAGCCACTAAAGAATGATATCTTAAAATATATTCGAGGCGAAAAGAACAAATTAATTGCGCTTAGAGATATGACTAATTTAATTCAACAAAAAGTCGAATCGACAATTAATAAATTTAAATTAGGAGCGGATTTAAATTCATTTTTAATGAAAATATCAAGTGAATTAAATTCCTTTTGTTTTAGAATGTATATTTGTGATGAGGATGGTTTTCAGCAATCAGCTAACTTGTTTAAAATTAATGGTGAACAGTGGGAGCTTCAAGAAAAGTATAAAGGTAGAAACTGGAGCTGGAGGCCGTATTTTTTAGAAACCGTTTTGAAAATGCAATCAAATGATCAGGGACAATTATCAGATATGTACAGAGATATTGAAACCGGTGAAAAGATTCGAACGTTTTCTTATCCAATGAATAATGGAAGTTATTTATATATTGACTTAAGTTATGATTTTTTATTTAAACATAATGAGTTACTATTTTAATGACTCTCTTATATGATTTAATCAGAAAATGACTGTCACTTTGAAAAAAAGGCAGTCATTTTTTTGCTATCAAAAAAATTGTCAATTAAAGAAGTAATGTCATATTGTTTTCATGATGCTTGCTTTTTATTGGAGTGGAAAGACTTGAGCCTTCTTGCATCTCTAACAATTAATTATTTTATTTAAAACAAGAAAAGACAAGTACGATTGGTATTCTTTGTCTTCTTAAAAACTCTTCTTCGCTTTTAAAATGTATTTGTTTTGGTGTACCTTCATGTAATTGATCGATCCGGAATCCAGTTTTTCTTAATAGATTAAAGTATTGTTCAATTGTTCGATGGTATTTGACTACTACTTTATTCATCCATGGTTCTTTTCTTTCGCCAGTTCGAAAGTAATCGTCTACAATCCAATTTTCGCGTCGATCTCCTGAGAGTTTGCTTAAAAAGGAGGCAGTGGTTAATGGATGTTGTACACTAAATATAAAGTGGCCGTTTTCTTTTAAGCTGTTAAATATTTTTTGAAATACTAGCTCAATGTTTGAAATATAGTGTAGTGCAAATCTAGAAGTGACAAGTTCAAATGAATTCGAAGGAAAATGATAGTCCTCGATTGAAGTATGATGGACGGTACCTACTGTATCCTTTAAATTGTTCAATGCTGCTTTAATCATGTGCTCTGATCCCTCGATACCTGTATAGGTTTTAGCTCCTAGTAGTAGAAGTTCATTACCGAAGGATGCGTCACCACAACCTAAATCTAATATGTTTTTTCGATCAACATTCCCAATTAGTTCATAGATGATTGGTCCTTCGATTGCATTGTTAGGACTATCTTCTCTATTCTTACGTCGAATGTATTCTGAAAAAAAATCATCTTGATTGTAAACCGTTGAACCACGATACTCCATAATAACACTCCCTAACCGTTCAAAAAATTTTAAAAAAATTGAAAATTTGACACAAATTATCTAACTTTAACATTAAATTTGATTTAGATAAAGAGAGAAATTACCCAGAAAAAATTTTTGCTTTAGAGCATAGGGCTTTAGTTGATCTTAATCAAAAATCGACGAATTCATATATAAAAGCCTATTTTAATTAAAAGCAGTGTTTTTCTCTGTCAGCTAATGTAAAAAAGATAAGAACGATTCGTGTAGTAAATTTCAATATAATAATGATACGATTAGTAAAAGTTAAGCCCGAGGAGGATTTTATTTGAGAGGACTTATTTCGAAAGTTCTTTTTGCATCGTCCGTCATGTTTTTTGTTTTTCATTTTATTGGAGTTGGGTAATGAGAAACTATTTTTAGGACAAGTCCTTGAAACGCTCTTAATAACAAATGAAGTAAAGATTGATAAAAAACACCTAAATGAATGTGATTTAGGTGTTTTTAATTTGATAGATAATGGATTAACGTTTTTGTAATGCGGCTTCAATTTGCTCCATCTGAACGCCTCTAATAACTTCATCATCAATTATTAAAGTAGGTGTTGAGTATGAATCTAACTCAAACATCATTCTTTTTTTAGCACTTTCATCTTGTGATACGTTATATTCAATATAAGAAGCATTCATTTCTTTTAAATAATTTTTCAAAAATTCACAAGGAGGGCAACCATCTTGTGTGAATAATTCGATCTTCATAAACGACATCCTTTTTAATTTTTTCTTAAAGCATTTGTATTAAACCATTATGACATAGAAAAATATAGTATAGAAAGAAATTTGTTTTTTAGTTGAAACGACTATTTTTCTTGAATTTATCTTGAAATACAAGTATTCTTATTAATGGACACTTACATAGCTGAAATCTATCAGAAGTTTTTTGGATAGAAATTGTAAGAAAGTAAAACCTATATTTAGGGAATGACACATGGTAGAAAGGAGTTCTAATATGTCTTTATTATTAGGAATTTTAGAACGCTTAGAAAGTTTAAAACAACAAGCTACGAACGGCGAGGTTGCTCAAAGATATTTTGAAGTTAACGGTGAAAGAAAGTGTAGCGTTAAGTATTCTGAGAAAAATGAAACTTTTGAATTAGAAGTATTTCAACAAGGTGAAAAACCACAAACGTTCCCATTCGATAATATCGATATGGTAGCAATTGAAATATACGAAATTATTTCATAAGAAAAGAAAAAACAAGCTTAGCTTGTTTTTTCTTTTTTTTTAATATTTTATTACAAAATAGTAAGGGCGTGCTAATCCCAATTCTTAATGAATACATTATTATGTATTGTTATGAAAAGGGAGGTCATATACGTGAATAAAGATCAGTATCGATTTTACAATGTAAGTGAGAGAAATATGAGTTTTGATCATGTAGTTGATCGGCTATATCACTTTGTAAAAAGTGATCCTAATAAACAATATCGACTTTCCATTGGAACAGATTCTCAAGTTCATAGTAATGGAACTAAGTTTATTACAGCACTTCACTTGCATAGGGTAGGTAATGGAGCTTGGGGATGTTTACATACTTGTTGGCATCACAAGAAAATCCGAAATTTAAAGGAGAAAATATTTCTAGAAACTATGTATAGTCAGGAAATTGCTTTTTTATTATCACCTTTTCATTTAGAAAAAATATTTAGTCCTCTTCATGAAAATGCCAATTCGAATAATTTTAGTTTTGAAATTCATCTAGATATTGGTACGATGGGGCTAACGAAAGAGTTTATACAAGAAATGACATCTAAAGTAAGTGCAATGGGCATCATTCCTAAGATAAAACCTGATTCTTATACAGCATTTAGTTATGCAAATAAATTTACAAAATAAGAAGTTTAAACTAAATAAACATTGATTAAAATGAGGATTAGGAGGGATGATGGATGCTAAGTGAACAAAATTTCACAGAAGATGAATTGTCTTTATTGGTCGACACAGTGATGAAACAAAATTATGCAATTGAACTCATTTCATCACAGATAACTGATATAGAAAATGGTTTAATGGATGCAGGCGATGATCAATACGAAAGACTAGTACATTTATATCAAAAATTAAGGGATTTAGGGTTATGAAGGCAAAAATAGATGAACGTTTAGATAATAAATTATTTATCTAAACGTTTTTTTGTTTTTTGAATAGTTATAGTTAAATAAGTAAATTTTTAAGAAAAGTTAAATTGGAAAGGGGTTACAAATCTGATAATATAGGGATGGGGACATAGTCCTTAATTGAATAAAATAATGTATAGAATTTTTTCTATACAGATGATTAGCAAAGTTGTATGTGTATTTATTTGATGTTTATTTATGAATAGATAATTTCTACCATTTTTAAATACTTTTGCTTTTCTATTGGGGGAAGATGTTTTTGATTAGTATTGATGGATCACAATTTTTTGAACATAAAGTAGAAGAAGTCATTATTTCAAGTGAAAAAGTAGCTCATGTACAAATTGGTAATAGTTTGGAGCATGCATTATTAGTACTTACAAAATCTGGATATTCTTCAATTCCAGTGTTAAATCCAAAGTTTCAGTTGCTAGGTTTAATTAGTACATCTATGATATTAGATAGAATACTTGGATTAGAAAGAATTGAATTTGAACGGTTAAGTAATATGAAAGTTGAAGAGGTAATGGGAACTGAAATACCATTATTAAAAACGACTGATACACTCGCTAAAGGGCTTGAATCTGTAGTTGATCATCCTTTTGTATGTGTTGTTGATGCAAATAATACGTTTGAAGGTATATTAACTCGTAGAGCGATTTTAAAACAATTGAATAAAAATGTTAGAAGATATAATAAGCATTAAGGAATAAAAAAGTAAGTCATCATTAAATTGACTTACTTTTTTAGTGTAGAAGCGTCTGATTCTATTAGGTTTAAGGCAAGGGGGGATTATGTGCAAATTGATGATATACGTTTAATAATAACTTTGTCTGAAGAGAAGAATATGAGGAAGGCAGCTGAGAGGTTGTTTGTTTCTCAACCAGCTTTAAGTCAAAGACTACAAAATTTAGAGAAGCAGATTGGTAGTGAATTGTTTATTCGTTCTCAAAAAGGATTGATTATTACTGCCTCTGGTGAAATCATATTAAACTACGCGAAAAAGATGGAAGAAACGTATCAAACAATGTTAGAGCAATTACAAATTTTAAAATCCGATATTTCAGGTACTTTAAAGATTGCCGTTTCATCTGTTGTTGCGCAATACTGGTTACCGCCAGTTTTAAAAAAATATGTGTCAAGCTATCCAGAGGTACAAGTTTCACTTTTTACCGGTTGGAGTAGCGAAATCACAAATCGCTTATATGAAAATGAAGTTCATTTAGCAATTGTTCGAGGCAACCAAAATTGGTTTGGAGAAAAGGAATTACTTTTTTCTGATGAATTATTATTAGTTGATACAAAAAAACATAGTCTTGAGGAATATAAAACGATACAAAGACCATTTATTCAGTTTAAAAGTAATTCAAATTATTATCAGTTGATCCAGTCATGGTGGTATGAGCATTTTAATTCATTACCAAAACATGAAATTGTAGTCGATCAAATTGAAACATGTAAGCAATTTGTATTGAATGGACTAGGCTTTGCGATTTTACCTTCCTCTGTATTACATGATGTTAGTGATGAAAATATTATAAAAACACCTTTAATGACAAAAGAACAATCAGGGTTATATCGCGATACATACTTACTTTATAATCGAGATGCGATGAAATTAA
>Ga0209795_10000599_pt1 | contig 26626 bp, 23 predicted proteins | sample AgamicOrMarz_FD_187166 | JGI IMG/M metagenome (GOLD analysis project Ga0209795, IMG submission 187166) | Agave microbial communities from Guanajuato, Mexico - Or.Ma.rz (SPAdes) (version 2) | ecosystem: Host-associated > Plants > Phyllosphere > Phylloplane/Leaf | place: Guanajuato, Mexico...
TCGCCCTGGCAACGCACGTTCGCCTGCTCGGGTCCGAGAAAGCGGTCCGTGTCGATTTTGACCTTGAAGCTGCAATAGCTGAAGATGCCTTCGGTGACGACCGTGACCATGTCGACGTCGTCGAGCTTCGAGGCAACGATGAAAGGCGCGGGCTTGTAGTCGGGATACGTGGACGATGCGCCCACGCCCGTGACGAAGAGCGCGGTATTGGCGGTATCGTCTCGCGCTTCTTCGGACGACGCACCGAATTCGACCAGGGCATCTGCGCTATCGGCTTGCGAGCGCGACAGGAATACGACAGGGTCGACGCGAATCAGCCGCCCGTCCGCATTCGCATAGCGATCGCATGCGCCGGTGCGCCCTTCGGAGATCTGACACAGCACCGGACAGGCATTGCATTCGATCTTGTTCGACGCCATACGCTCGCTGCGCGGCGCCGCCTTCTCGAGCACGGTGGGACCCGGCGTCGAGGCGATATCGCCGTCGACGCGTTCCGCACCGAAATCGACCTTCGTATGTTCTGTCATAGTGGGGTTCCATACGACGACATCACAATCGGTCCTGCCCGGCTGACGAATAGCCCTTGTTTCATGGCACTTTCGCGTGACTCGCATGTTTCCACGCATGATTCCATGTTGCGGTCACTTACCGTTCGTGTAGTATTCGCTACACCAAAGCTGTCTGAAATCTACCCGATCAAAATAGACTGCGCAATGAGTTTCCGGCCTGCGAGCGGATGGTGCGCCGCCGCATTCAAACGCTGACTCGAACATTGAACGCGGCCTCGTCGCCAGAGATTCAATTTACGCCGAAGCAGTTCACCATGCATCGCTAGAAAGAGACTCGGCAGTCTGCAATGCGCACGGTATGATGAGGACGCCTGCATGCCGAGCCAAGCGCGCGCAAGAGAGTTCAATCCCTTCAACACGCCAACGAAGAGATACAGATCGCCATGAATTCCACTGCCGGCCGCAAGCCGGGCGCCACGGGCATCCGCGCGAAACAGGCGCAGGACACGCGCGCCAAGATTCTGAAAGCGGCAATCAAGGTCTTCGCGAAGCAGGGCTATGCGAGCGGCCGGGTGGAAAGCATTTCGAAGGCCGCGCGCTCGCACGACCGCATGATCTACTACTACTTCGGCAGCAAGGAGCAGTTGTTCGTCGAAGTGCTTGAGACCATCTACACGCAGTTCAACGAAGCGGAAAGCAAACTCGATCTCGACCTTGAAGACCCGGTTCACGGCCTCGAACAAATGGTCGAATTCGTCTGGCAGTACTATCTCGATCACCCTGAGTTCGTCACGCTGCTATCGAGCGAGAACCTGCATCAAGGCAAGCATGCGAAGAAGTCGTCCAAGCTGAAGGAGATTTCCGGCTATGCGATTTCAGTCGTGCAGAAGTTGCTGGACGCAGGCAAGGCGCAGCACGTTTTTCGCGCCGACGTCAAAGCACGCGACGTGTATCTGATGATCGCGTCGCTCGGTTATTTTTATAACGCCAATCAGTACACGTTAGGCGCGTTTCTCGGCGAAGCGCTGATGGACAAGGCGGCGCTCGCGCATTGGCGTGAAGTGATCAAAGACACGGTGTTGCGCGCGGTGCGTCTGCAATTGCCGGTTGATGTCGCGTCGAATGCGAGCTTGAATGCGGACACGGAGGCATAAGTAAAGCACTCGAGAGAGAGAACCGCCCAGTAAAAAACGCGCGCCGTAGCACAGGCGCGCGTTTCTTCATCAAACCATCGCCACAGCAAAACCCTCAAGTCTTCGCCGCCGCATCGTCTTCGCGGAACAGCTTATCGGCGAGATGAAACGCCGAGTTCGCCGCCGGCACGCCGCAGTAAATCGCGGTTTGCAGCAGCACTTCCTTGATCTGCTCGCGCGTCACGCCGTTGTTTTTCGCGGCCCGCAAATGCAGCGCGAGTTCTTCGCTGCGATTGAGCGCGACCATCATCGCAATCGTGAGCAGGCTGCGCGTGTGCCGCGGCAAACCTTCGCGCGTCCACACTTCGCCCCACGCATAACGCGTGATGAAGTTCTGAAACTCTTCCGTCAACTCCGTGCGGTTGGCAAGCGAGCGGTCCACATGCGCGTCGCCCAATACCGCGCGGCGCACGCCGAGTCCGGCTTCGTAGCGGTCTTCGTCGTTCATTTGGGCTCCGTCAAAAAATCGATCACAGCCTTCGTGAACGCATCGGCCTTCTCGATGTTCGAAATATGCGAGGCGTCCAGTTCGACGTAACGCGCGGCCGGAATCGCCTGCGCCAGTTCGCGGCCTTGCGCGGGCGTCGCGGCCACGTCGTGCGTGCCGCTGATCACGAGCACCGGCAGCTTGATGCCAGGCGTCTCGGGGCGCAGATCGGTCGCATCGATCGCATCGCAGTTCGACGCGTAGCCTTCCTTATCGGTATGCACGAACACGTCGCGAATCATCGCAAGCACGACGGGCTCGCGCTCGAAGTAATCCGCCGTGAACCAGCGCGGCAACACCGCGTCGGCGAGTGCCTGCATGCCTTCCGTGCGAGCGCGTGCGGCGCGCGGCACCCACACTTCCGGCGAGCCGATGCGCGCCGCCGTGTTCGCGAGCACGATGCGCTCAAAGCGGCTCGCATGACGCGCGGCCAACGCGACGCCCGTGAGTCCGCCCATCGACACGCCGCAAAAATGCGCGCGCGCGATCTTCAGCGTATCCATCAGGCCGAGCACGTCGCCCGCCAATTGTTCGATCGTGTACGGTCCTTTCGGCGCTTCCGAATGCCCGTGACCGCGCGTGTCGTAGCGCAGCACGCGAAAGTGCTTCGACAAGGCCGCGACTTGCGGCGTCCACATGGACAGATCGCTGCCGAGCGAATTCGACAGAATCACCCACGGCGCGCTGCCGTGACGATCGCCGTCGATCCGATAGTGAAGCTCGGTGCCGTTGACTGCGGCGTATGGCATGCCGGTTACTCCTTCGAAGTGGCGCGCTGCGAACGCGCGGTATGAAGCGCCAGCGCCGCATCCACGTAAGCGTGCGCCTGGCCGACGTATTGAGCGGGATCGAGCAGTTGCTTCAGGCGCTCGACAGAAAGATGCTGAGTCACGGCGGAGTCCGCGGAGAGCACGTCCAAAAGCGTCTGCCCTTCGCGGATCGCCGCCTTCGACGCGCTCTCGACCAGATGATGCGCGTCGAGCCGGCCGATGCTGTCGCCGAGCGCGAGCATCACCGCTTCGCCGAGAATCAGGCCATGCGTGACGTCGAGGTTCGCGGCCAGGCGCGGCATGTTCACGTTGAGTCCGCTCGCGATCTGCCCGATGTTCGCAAGCGCGCCGCCCGCGAGCCGCGCGAGATCGGGCAACGCGTCCCACTCGGCTTGCCAGCCGCCGAGCGCGCGCTCGTGTTCCTGCACCATGCCCGCGAACACTGTGGCGACGAGCCCCGGCGCGCGCGTGGCCGCCGTGAGCACCGCCGCGCAGCCGACCGGATTGCGCTTGTGCGGCATCGTCGACGATCCGCCTTTGCCGGCCGCGGCCGGTTCCGATAGTTCGTCGATTTCCGTTTGCATTTGCAGCGAGATGTCGCGCGCGATCTTGCCGAGCGTGCCGATCAGCATGCCGAAGAACGATGCCGTTTCAGCGATGCGATCGCGCTGCGTATGCCACGGCAAAGTGGGCACAGCGAGACCGAGTTCCTGCGCGAGCGCTTGCGTGACCTGCGGCGCCGCATCGCGCAGACTCGCGAGCGTGCCGGCCGCGCCGCCGAATTGCAGCACGAGCGAGCGAGCGCGCAATGCGTCGAGCCGTTCGCGATGACGCAGCAATGCGTCGAGCCATTGCGCGAACTTGAGACCGAGCGTGATAGGCAACGCCTGCTGCAACCACGTGCGGCCGATCATCGGCGTGGCGCGATGCGTGGCCGCGAGCTTCGCGATGGCGTCGCAGGTGGATTGCAGGCCGATGTCGAGCAAATCGAAGGTGTCGCGCAGTTGCAGCACCGTCGCCGTGTCGATGATGTCCTGACTCGTCGCGCCCCAATGCACGTATTTCGATGCTTGCGCGTCGGCGGCTTTCACGCGCGCGGTGAGTTGCTTGACGAGAGGAATCGCGAGATTGCCGCCGAGCGCGGCGTCGCGTGCGAGCGCGTCGGCGTCGAGTTGATCCGCATGGCACGCGGCTTCAATTGCCGCGACGGCCGCTGCGGGAATCACGCCGTGCGCGGCCGAAGCGCGCGCGAGCGCCGCTTCGACGTCGAGCATCCGTTGCAGTGTGGCGCGCGGCGCCCAGATGTCGTTCATCGGCTGCGTGCCGCAAAGAAGGCCGGTGAGCCGGCCGCTGGAGTCGAGCATGATGACGTCGATGATCGGATGATCTGGTGAATGTAGCACTGCGGGAAGTATGACGCGTTGCGCGTCATACTGCCCGCAGTTGTCAGCGCGCTTAAGCCGCCCGCGCCGCCTGCGTGCCGTCGATCAGCGGCACGCCCGTGAGTTTCAGCAAGGCATCGAAGTCGATGTCCGAGAAAATCTCGCGCACGACGAGGCCCTGGTCGGTCACGTCGATCATCGCGAGATCAGTGTAGATGCGGTCGACGCAACCGACGCCCGTCACCGGATACGTGCATTCCGCGGCGATCTTGCTTTCGCCCTGCTTGGTCAGATGCTCCATCATCACGTAGACCTGCTTCGCGCCGATCGCGAGGTCCATCGCGCCGCCGACCGCCGGAATCGCGTCGGGCGCGCCGGTGTGCCAGTTCGCGAGGTCGCCCTTCGCCGAGACCTGGAATGCGCCGAGCACGCAGAAGTCGAGGTGGCCGCCGCGCATCATCGCAAACGAATCGGCGTGATGGAAAAACGCGCCGCCCGTCAGCAGCGTGACGTGCTGCTTGCCGGCGTTGATCAGTTCGTCGTCTTCCTCGCCCTTCGCGGGCGCCGGGCCCATGCCGAGCAGGCCGTTTTCGCTGTGCAGGAAGATTTCCTTGTCGGCGGCGAGGTGGTTCGCCACCAGCGTCGGCACGCCGATGCCGAGGTTCACATACGCGCCTTCCGGAATATCCAGTGCGACGCGCTTGGCCATTTCATCGCGGGTCAGTTTCTTCATGTCGGTCTCCGGTTCAGGCTGCGGCGTCGCGCGGATTGGGTTGCGGGGCATGTGCCGCTTGCGGCACTTCGATCACGCGCTGCACGAAAATGCCCGGCGTCACGATGTTTTCCGGGTCCAGCGCGCCGAGCGGCACCACTTCCGACACTTGCACGATGGCGGTCTTTGCGGCGCTTGCCATGATCGGCCCGAAGTTGCGAGCCGTCTTGCGATAAACGAGGTTGCCCCAGCGGTCGCCCTTATACGCTTTGATCAGCGCGAAATCCGCGTGAAGCGGCGACTCGAGCACGTAATGCCGGCCGTCGATCAGACGCGTTTCCTTGCCTTCGGCGAGCTTCGTGCCGTAGCCGGTCGGCGTGAAAAATCCGCCGATGCCCGCGCCCGCCGCGCGGATGCGCTCGGCCAGATTGCCTTGCGGCACGAGTTCGAGTTCGATTTCGCCGGCGCGATAGAGCGCGTCGAACACATACGAATCCGTTTGACGCGGAAACGAGCAGATGATCTTGCGCACGCGCTTCGCCTTCAGCAGCGCCGCGAGGCCGATGTCGCCGGCGCGATAGAGCGCGTCGAACACATACGAATCGGTCTGACGCGGAAACGAGCAGATGATCTTGCGCACGCGCTTCGCCTTCAGCAGCGCCGCGAGGCCGATGTCGCCGTTGCCCGCGTTGTTGTTGACGATGGTGAGTTCGCGCGCGCCCTGCTCGATCAGCGCATCGATCAGTTCCGACGGCATGCCGGCCGTGCCGAAGCCGCCGATCATGACGGTCGCGCCGTCGTGGACATCGGCGACGGCCGATTGAAGTGACTCGAAAATCTTGTTGATCATGTCGAATTTCCTTGAGAGGCGCTACGCGCGTCGGGCTCGCCATCGCGTTGTCGGCGCTGTTTCGCGAACCTTGCAATGTTCTTATAGCGAACACTGATTCGATTAGCGAACGATTCGAAGATTATGGTTGCGCTTGCGCCGCATTGTCAAGGCGCGGACTTTCCCTTAATCATAGGTTCCCGCAAAGCGAAGTGCGCGCCACCTGGCCGTCGCGAGCCGCCGATTCTGATCGGCAGCAAAGAAAACCCCACTATCGCGTTCGACGATTCTTCCGCTACCCTTTATCGACACATCGAATACGAACAGCACCACGCGACCCTCGTCGAAAAGCATGTCGGACACGAACCTTGACCTGAACCTGATCCCCTACCTCGTTGCGATGGAGGACACGCGCAACGTGAGCCGCGCGGCCGAGCAGCTCGGCGTGAGCCAGCCGCGCGTGAGCACGGCGCTCGGCCGGCTGCGCGAATATTTCGACGACCCGCTGTTCGTGCGCACGTCCAAAGGCATGGAGCCCACGCCGCGCGCGCTGGCGATTCTGCCCGCGGCGCGCGACGCGCTTCTGCGAATCGAGAAAGGCATGCTCGACGCGCAGGAGTTCGATCCCGACACGAGCACGCATACCTTTTCGATCGCGCTTTCCGACGTCGGCGAAATCGTGTTTTTGCCGCGGCTATTGCAGCTTTTCGCCGAGCGCGCGCCGCACGCGAATCTGCGTTCGGTGTCGCTGCCGCCCTCGCATGTGGAACGCGGGCTCGAATCGGGCGACGTCGATCTCGCGGTCGGTTACTTCCCCGATCTGTCGGGCAATAACTTCTTTCAGCAGCGGCTCTTCACGCACCGGTTCATTTGCCTGATGCGCACCGGTCATCCGCTATCAAAAGCGCCGCTGACGCTCGCGCAATATGTCGCGTCGGGACATGCGGTGGTGCGCGCCGAAGGACGCAGCCAGGAAGTCCTCGAACAGTACCTCGTGAAAAAGCGCATCAAGCGGCGCGCGGTGCTGGAAACGCCGCATTTCATGAGCCTGCCGTTCATCCTCGCGCGCACGGATCTGATCGCCACGGTGCCGCACGCGATCGGCTTCGCGTATGTGTCCGAGCATGCGTCGATCACGCTCGTCGAACCGCCGCTGCCGCTGCCGCGCTTCGATTTGCGGCAGCACTGGCATCGCAAGTTTCATAACGATCCGCGCGGCACCTGGCTGCGCGGCGTGGTCGCGGAACTCTTCAACGACGCGCTCGACGAGTGGCCGAAATGAAACCGTCAGCTCCGCGACGCCTGAAGGGGCATCGGCACGTTATGCCGTAAACATGGAACAATGGCTGTACTCATGAACCCGCGCGCTCCACTCCACTCGAGGTCGACGCGCGATCGCGGAGGAGCGACGGATGACCAGCAGCAAGACAGAACAAACCACAGCCACGAATGCAACCGAGGCCGCGAATGGCCGCCCGAGCCGCGAGGAAGCGGAAGCAGCGGTTCGCGTGCTGCTGCGTTGGGCCGGCGACAACCCGGAGCGCGAAGGGCTCATCGACACACCGGCGCGCGTCGTGCGCTCGTATGAGGAGTTCTATGCGGGCTATCAGATCGACCCGCGCGAGATTCTCGCCCGCACGTTCTCCGAAGTGGACGGCTACGACGAGATGATCGTGCTGAAGGACATCCGCTTCGAAAGCTATTGCGAACATCACATGGTGCCGATCATCGGGCGCGCGCATGTTGCTTATTTGCCCGGACATCGCGTGGTCGGCATCTCGAAGCTCGCACGGCTCGTCGACGCATTCGCGAAGCGTCTGCAGATTCAGGAAAAGATGACGGTGCAGATCGCCGATACGCTGAACGACGTGCTGCAACCGGAGGGCGTCGGCGTGATCCTGGAAGCCTCGCATCAGTGCATGTCGACGCGCGGCGTGCATAAGGCCGGCGTAACGATGGTCACGTCGCGCATGTTGGGCACGTTCCGCACGGACCCGTCCACGCGGCGCGAGTTTCTGTCGATCGTCGGCAATCCTGGCGCGGTGGCGGTGCATAACACGTAAGCGCGGAGTCCATCACGCCATCTTCCGCGCGCCGAGCGATTGTCCGAACGTCGCGAGCATCACGGCGCCCAGCACACAGGCCACGCCCGTAAGCTGCGCCGCGCTGACCGGCTCGCGCAGCAGCAGCGCGGCCAACGCCAACGCGCTGACCGGCACGAGCGCGGTCATCAGGCCGGCTTCCGCGCCGCTGACGCGCGCCGCGCCTTCATACCAGAGAACGAAACCGGCCACCGTCGGAACGAGCGCGTAATACAGCACGCCGCCGAGAGCCGCGGCGTCGATCGGCATGTTCCAGGCTTGCTCGAAGCAGGCGGGCACGATAGAAACCGCGAAGCCGATGCCGCACATCAACGCCGACAGCGGCAGCGGTGCAACCGGCGTGCGCAGCTTGCGATTGAGCAGAATGAACAGCGCCTCGCAGACGATCGCCGCGAACACCAGCAGGTTGCCAACAATAGAGCCGCCCGCGTGCGGCGCGGCGTTGTCGCCGGCATACACGGTGCATGCGAGCACGCCCGCTGTCGCCAGAACGATCGCGCCGAGCAGGGCCGGCGACGGGCGCTCGCCCAACGCGAGCATGGCCACCATCGCCGATACCGCGGGCAAGGTGCCGGCGATCACGCCGGCATCGCCGGCAGAAGCGAGCTTCATGCCGCTGATCAGCAACACCGTATAGCCGACGCTGCCCGCCGCGGCCTGCGCGATCACCAGCGCGGTGTCGCGACGGTCGAGGCGCGGCCAGCGCACGCCGCGCCAACGCATCACGAGCACAAACAACGGGAACGCAATCGCAAAGCGCAGCGCGGTCGCGCTGAACGGCGGCAAGCCGGCCGCAATGGACTTGCTGACCACCACCGTGCTGCCGACGCCGATCATCGCGAGCGCGCAGCAGATGTAGCCGACATACCGTGAATTCATCGTGCTTTTCCAGGACAAGGGACCAGCACGCAGATTAAGCATGCGGCGCGCGCAGGTCTTGAACGAAATTGCAGACCGACGCGCGATGGCCGCGTGCGCGATCCATCGAGTATCCTGATTGACGAAGCACGCGAAGGAAGCATGCGAAGCCGTGCGGGAACAGGCTTTGCGTAGGCGTCGGGCCAGGCAGCCGGCAATACCGGCGCAGCCAACTTGCCAACAACAAACAGGAGCCGCTTAATTGGTCGAGTTTCCGTCGTCGGCGGTATCCACCTGGGGCGGCGCGATTGTCTTCGTCAACGTGCTGTTGACGCGCCTCGGCGTGCCGATTCCCGCGGTCCCCGTGCTGCTGTTCGCCGGTTCCGCGATTGCCGCGGGCAACCTGTCGTTCTGGCCGGTGCTCTCCGCGGCCGTGCTGGGCGCGTTGATCGGCGACGGCGTCTGGTTCACCGCGGGCCGTCTTTACGGCCGCAAGCTGATCCGCGTGCTTGGCCAGATGCTGCCTGCCGTCGATGCCCGCGTCGAACAGGCGCGCGCGCTGTTCGAGCGCTTCGGCGTGCCGCTCGTGTCGATCTCGAAGTTCGTGCCTGGCCTCGCGCTGGTCACGCCGCCGCTGATGGGCACCACAGCCGTCGACGCCCGCATCTATGCGCTGTGGGACCTCACCGGCGCGATGGCGTGGGCCACATTCTGGCTGCTCGGCGGCGCGGCGGCGGAGCGGCAGTTGCACATGCTGTTCGCGTTCGTCAGAGCACAAGGCGGGACCGTGATCGACCTGCTGATAGCCGTCGCGTTGCTGTATCTCGCGTACCGGCTCGTGATGCAGCGGCGGGCGCGGCGTGAGGCCGCTCTCATCGCCGATGGCGATGCCGACGCGGATGGCCAACGATCGCACGCATCGGGCCGCAAGCCGACGCCCAAGGTACTCGACGCCCGCCCGCAAAGCGCGGCGCTCGACGCCGCGTCGCCGATTCCCGGCGCGCTCGCACTCGATCCGCACTCGCCCGAACAGATCGACTTCGCCCTGCGCGCCTACGACATGGTGATCTACTGCGTATGCCCGGACAGCGCCACAGCCGCCGAGATCAGCGTGCGGATGCGCAACTACGGCTATACGCGGATTCGCGCGCTGCATGGCGGACTCGATGCATGGCAGCGGCGCGGTTTTCCGGTGGGCTTGCTGCTCGCCGATGAGCCGTCGACGGGCAAGCTCGAGCACTCGCACGCCGAATCGGGCGGCGACGCACACAATGCACGCACCGCGGACAACGCCGTGACGCTGCGCGGTTTTGCGCCGCGACGCAGGGCCAACGCATGAGCAACGTCGGCGCGTTGGCCGAGCGTCGTCCCGCTTACGACGGCGAGTCCTCCGCCACCGATCCCACCGCCGACCGTCCGCAAGAAACGCGATTGCGTCCCGCCGCCTTCGCCAGATAAAGCTGCCGATCGGCGGCGGCCAGCAGATCGAGCGCGTTCGCGCCCTGCGCGGGCACCATCGTCGCGCAACCGACGCTCACCGTGACCGCCACGCTGCCGTCGCCGCCATGCAAGATGTCCTGCGCCTGCACGTTCCGGCGAATCTTTTCGGCCACGGCAGCGGCGCCATCGGCTGACGTGTCCGGCAGAATCACGGCAAACTCTTCGCCGCCATAGCGCGCGACCAGATCGACGGCGCGGCGCACCGTCGACGAAATGCATTCGGCCACGGCGCTGAGCGCCTCGTCGCCGCTTGCATGGCCGTACGTGTCGTTAAAGCGCTTGAAATGATCGATGTCGATGAAAAGCGCCGACAGCGGCTGACCCGTGCGCCGCGCGCGTCGCCATTCCTCGTCGAGCCGGTTGTCGAGCACACGGCGATTGCTGAGACCGGTCAGCGGATCGGTCGCGGCGAGCCGCATCAGCGCGGCCTGCGCGCGCAGCTTGTCGCGCAGTGCAAACGCCAGCAGCCACGACACGATCACGAACACCGTGCCGAACGCGAGCGTCAGCGCGCCGGCGATCATCGCGCGGTGGCGCCACGGCGACAGCACGTCGTCGACGGCGGGCGCGACGGCTGCGATCAGCGGCGTGCCCGGCACATGCACGAACGTGAACATGCGTTGCACACCGTCGACGGCGGAGCGCGCCACATACGAACCGTCGCGCTGCGCGGCCATGCGCAGGAAAGTCGGCGAACCGGCGATGCTCGCGCCGATGTCGCGCGGCGAGTACGGCTTGCGCGCGATCAGCGTGCCGTCGTCCATCGCGATGAACACGGAGCCGTGCTGGCCCACGCTGATCCGGTCGAGCAGACGCTGGAAATACTCGATGCGGATCGCGAGCAATGCGACGCCGGCAAAGCCGCCGTTTTCGTCATTGATACGCCGCGTCAGACCTATCGACAACTTGCCGTCGCGCAAGCGCGAACGAAACGGATGCGACAGATAAAGTCCCACTGCCGGATTGCGCTGATGCACGAGGAAATAGTCGCGGTCGGTGAAGCGAACGGTCGGGCTGATCTCGCCGCTTTGCGACGCGATGACCTCGCCCTTCGCACCGACGACATATGCGCCGCCGAGATACGCGGCCGTGGTCGCGCGATCGAACAGCACCGCTCGCTGAAGGTCGGGCGGCAGATCCGCGCTCAGATGATGCTCGGCGCCGTCCACCATCGCCTGCAACGAAAGCGCATAGATCTCGACGTTCCTTTCGAGGTCGCTGGAAATGATCGAGACGAGATTCTGCGACGTCTCGCGCGCATGGTCGAGCGCGTCGGCGCGGCCGTTGAGGAGCGTGAGCAGCGTGAGGCCCGCCATCGCCACGGCGACCAGCGTGCCGGCCAGACCCGCGAGCACCGGATGATTGCCCACGTAACGCGCGACGCCGGCTGCTCCGTGCCGCAAATTTCTGCGCCAGCGCCGTCGCTGCCAATGCGCTCGATGTGCCACCTGCGCGTTGCCTCCGTTGCAAGCGGGCCCGCATGAATCGACATCGGGCCGTTATGAGTTATTTACCTTCGGACGTTACCTTCGCGCGTCACAGTTTGCGCAGCAGCCCGGCTGCCGAACGCATCCGGCGCTTGCGCTCCTTGTGCAGCCACTGCAGCACGTCCGCTGCGTCGCCCGAGCCGGCGAACAGGCCGGCGTTGTCGCGCAGCAATACTTCGCTTGCGACGATATCGTTTAGTGTCCCGAAACGTTTGTGCACCTGCTTCAAACGCTTCAGCGTGCGCTTATGGCTGCCGCTCAACACCGGCTCGAAGAATTCCAGCAGATAGCGGAGCTTCTTACCGGCTTTTCTTACGTCGTGAAAAGCCGCGTAGTTCGAGCGCTTTGCGTGGCGCGCGCGTTTCGCGCGCTTCATCAGCGAACGCTCGGACGCTGCGACCCGCTTGTTGGCAAACTTGCGCAGCGGCACGCGTTCATGTGCGGTATTGATGTCGGTGGATGCGCTCGTCAACGCGTCCCGCAGCAGATGTTTGACGTCCGCGTTCGTCAGCGTTTCGCGGCTCGTTGTGAGCGCATCGCCGCGCGCTTTCTCGAGCGTCGGCGCGACGCTGCCCGCGCCACTGTCTTCATGCCGGATCAGTTCGATCAGGATGTCCCAGTCGCGCGTCTTGCCGGCCGCCGTGGCCAGGTACTTGTAGAGCGCGCGTTGCCGGGTGTTTTCGCCCTTTTCGAGGAGCGGCGCAAAGGCCCACCACAACGAACGCAAGCGGCGCAGCGAAACGCGGAGTTTGTGCAGCGCTTCGGGCGATGGATCGTCGCGCACCGCATTGGCGTACGCGATCGCGTCGCTCACGAGCGGGGCCGCATACGATGCGAACGCCGCCTGCGCCGTCGGCTCGCTCGCGTTGGAACCGCTGGCCGCGGCGCCTGCGTCCGCTTTGCGGTTTTCCTTGTGACCGTCGCGCTTCATTGAAGCTCCCTGGAAAGTGCTGCGCGTTTCCAGCGTAGCAAAAAAGATTCCCGCATGCCGCTAGCACCCCGCCTCGCAGCGGCAAAACCGAGGCGCGATCCGCCAGCGTCGTCAGGTGCGAGCCCTTCTGTGCGAGCGCCGCCCGTTGTCATCGTACCGACACACGCGCCCAGCAGGATCGGTAGTTCCGCGACATTCTTCCAGGGGCACACGTCATGCCGGAGCTTTCATACCCGCAATCGAGCGGGGTCAGTGGCAAGGGGCGCAATCTTGGCCTCGTGGTTTTCCTCGCCGTGATCGTAGTCGGCATCGGCTATTGCAGCATGCAGCTCGTGGGCGACCTGCAACCCGTGCGCGAAGGTTCCATCCTGCCGTATCTGCTGCTCGGCGTGGCGCTGCTGATCGCGCTCGGCTTCGAATTCGTCAATGGCTTTCACGATACCGCGAACGCGGTGGCGACCGTCATCTACACGCATTCGCTCGCGCCGAATCTCGCGGTGGTGTGGTCGGGCACATGGAATTTTCTCGGCGTGCTGACTTCGAGCGGCGCGGTCGCGTTCGGCATTCTGCAACTGCTGCCGGTTGAACTGATTCTGCAAGTGGGCAGCAGCGCCGGCTTTTCGATGGTGTTCGCGTTGCTCATTGCCGCGATCATCTGGAACCTCGGCACCTGGTATTTCGGCTTGCCGTCGTCGAGCTCGCATACGCTGATCGGCTCGATCATCGGCGTCGGCCTGATGAATCAATTGATGCATGGCGCGAGCGGCACGAGTGGCGTGGACTGGAACCAGGCGCTGGGCGTCGGCAAGTCGCTGCTGTTTTCGCCGCTCATCGGCTTTCTCGCGGCCGGCCTGCTGTTGATGATCCTCAAAGCCGTTGTGCGCGTGCCCGCACTTTACGCCGAACCGAAGGGCAAGGAGCCGCCGCCGTTCTGGATTCGCAGTCTCCTGATTCTGACCTGCACGGGCGTTTCGTTCGCGCACGGTTCGAACGACGGCCAGAAGGGCATGGGCCTCATCATGCTGATCCTGATCGGCACCGTACCGACGGCGTATGCGTTGAACAAGGCCGTCACGCCCGCCGAAACGCAGACCTTCGTCGCGGTCGCCCAGCAAACGTCGGCCGCGCTCGCGCGCTACACGAACGGCGCGCCGCCGTCGGCCAATCCGCGCGCCGATGTCGAAGCCTATGTGCGTACGCATCAACTCACGCCTGCAACCGTGCCCGCGCTAAAACAACTGACGGACGTGATCGCGCAGCAAGTCGGCGCATCGGGTTCGATGGCCGGCGTACCGCAAGGCATCGTCGATAACGTGCGCAACAACATGTATGTCGCGTCGGAAGCGATCCGCCTGATGAACAAGGCGAAGCAACCGGCGTTCGCCCCGGAAGACGCGAAGGCCATCGACAACTTCAAGGCGCAAACGGATCACGCCACCAAGTTCATTCCGACGTGGGTCAAGGTCGCGGTCGCCATTGCGCTGGGCCTGGGCACGATGGTCGGATGGAAGCGGATCGTCGTGACTGTCGGCGAGAAGATCGGCAAGCAGCATTTGACGTACGGACAGGGCGCGTCCGCCGAACTGGTCGCGATGATGACGATTGGCGCGGCCGACATATACGGTCTGCCGGTTTCGACGACTCACGTGCTGTCTTCCGGCGTGGCGGGCACGATGGCGGCGAACGGCTCGGGCTTGCAATGGGCGACGGTGCGCAGCCTCGTGCTAGCGTGGGTGCTGACGCTGCCGGTTTCGATCGCGCTCGCGGCGGGATTGTATTGGGTGTTTCGGGCGGTGTTTTGAGGGGCTGTTTTGATGACCGGTGTTCTTGTGGGCGGTCGGGCGCCGGTCGTCGCATTTAGCCGTTGTCAGAGGATGTCTCGGCGATAAGCGGGTCCGCCGGTCCCCACCCCGAGATGTTCAGATAGTAGCGGGTCGAGCGGCCGGCGCCGACCCTGCACAGCAAGCCCATATCCTCGAGTTCCGCGAGTTCGCGGGACGCTGTGGCCCTCGACGTGTTGCCGATGCTCTCGTATTTTTTCGTGCTCATGCCACCCTGGAACCCTTTCGGCCCGGCATCGAACAGAAGATTGACGACTTTGCGCTGTCGGGCCGTGAGTACCTTGTCGCGATGGCTGCTCCAGAACATCGCTTTGCCGAGCGCGGCGTCCACGGCACTGGACGCTTCTTCGCAGGACACCCGCACCTGTTCCACGAACCATAGAACCCATTCGGTCACGTCCAGCTCGCCATGCTGCGCGCGCTCGAGCTGCTCGTAATAGTCGCGCCGCTTGTCGAGCAGGCGCTGCGAAGTTCGAATGAGGCGGCTGACCTCACCGCTGTCGCGCGCGAGCACAAGATCGACGAGGACCCGACCGATGCGGCCATTTCCATCTTCGAAGGGATGAATCGTTTCGAACCAGAGATGCGCCAGTGCCGCCTTGACCAGCTTGTCATGCTCGGTCAGTGCATTGAACCATTCCAGGAACGTCTGCATTTCCGCCGGGACGCGGGCGGACGACGGCGCCTCGTAGTGGACTTTTTCGCGGCCCACGCGCCCGCTGACGATTTGCATCGGCTCGGCATGCTCGCGGTAGGCCCCGACGCGAATCCTGACCATGCCGGAATAGCCGGTAGGAAAGAGAGCCGCCTGCCATGCGCACAAACGCTCCTGAGTGAGCGGCGCATCTCTTTGGCGCACGGCGTCGTCCATGATGTCGAGTAGACCTTCGACGTTTCGGGGCGCGTCAGGGCCGTCCTGATTGCCGACGCCCAGCCGCCGCGCCACCGACGAACGCACGGCGAAGAGGTCGATGCGTTCGCCTTCGATGGCCGCGGTCGCGACTGCGTCCTGGCTCCATGCCTCGGCGGCGAGTTCCAGGCGCTGCCCAGAGCCAAGCCCGGCAAGTTTGCCCTCGATGATGCCCTGCGCCTTATGGGCGCGAGCCAATTCGCCGCCTACCCGAACGATGTCGTAGTGCATGCCCGGCCACGTCGGGGCTTGCCAGATGAAAGTTGGGCTGGTTGGCATAGTGCTGGACGAGTCTTGAGGCGATTGCGGCCCACATTCGACTCAAACGATGAGTCGATAATTTCCCCACACTGAGTCGATTGGGTGCCTAATCGACTCAAATTATGAGGCTATTCTACTCGCACCGCACGCAGACCGCCATTCGCGGCAAAAAACAAGGGCCCGTCAGCTATTGGCTGACAACCGCCAGGCATCGAGGGCTCCGATCACCCCCTCAATAAACCTCAGGCACGATCATCGAAGCCGGCACCGGCTGGCGGCTGTACTCGTCGTGATAAACACGCGCGGGCAATTCGACACGCGGATGTTCGATCTCGTGATACGGCACCTGATTCAGCAGATGCTGGATGCAGTTCAGCCGCGCGCGCTTCTTGTCGACGGCCTGCACGACCCACCACGGCGCCTCGGGAATATGCGAGCGCTGCAGCATCACTTCCTTCGCCTGCGTATAGGCCTCCCAGCGGCGCCGGCTTTCGAGATCCATCGGACTGAGCTTCCACTGCTTCAGCGGATCGTGAATGCGGTTCTGAAAGCGGATTTCCTGCTCTTCGTCGGTGATCGAAAACCAGTACTTGACGATCTGCACGCCGCTGCGCACCAGCATCTTTTCGAACTCCGGCACGGAGCGGAAGAACTCTTCGTATTCGTCGTCGGTGCAAAAATTCATCACGCGTTCGACGCCCGCGCGGTTGTACCAGCTCCGATCGAACAGCACCATCTCGCCGCCGGCCGGCAGATGCGACACATAGCGCTGGAAATACCATTGCGTGCGCTCGCGGTTGTTCGGCGCCGGCAGCGCCGCGACGCGGCACACGCGCGGATTGAGCCGCTGCGTGATGCGCTTGATCGCGCCGCCCTTGCCCGCGGCATCGCGTCCTTCGAAAATGACCACAAGGCGATGCCCCGTCTCAACGATCCAGTCCTGCAGCTTGACCAGTTCGCCCTGCAAGCGGAACAGCTCGCGGAAATACATCTTGCGTGCTTCGCGGTTCTCCGGCGTGAAGGCTTCCGAACCGTCGAGTATGCGGTCGTCGACCTCCATCTCGAGTTCCTCGTCGTACGCGTCGATGAGGTCCTCCTCGAAACGGCGTTGCCGCTCAGTCAGCAACTCGGCTTCGGGTCTCGGGTCCTGCTCTTTCATTGCGGCTCTCCTGGCGACGGAAATGATCGGGCGCGCGGCGGCAAGCGCGACGCGGACGCGCCCGATTATCGGTGCGCCCGGTGTCAGCCGTGTTACCGTTCAGCCGTTTCATGATAGCGAGTTTTCGCCGACGCCCGCGCGTCGCGCAACGGTTTCGCGAAGCTGAGTTCGTGGCCGTCCGGATCGCTGATATGAAAATAGCGCTCGCCCCAGGGCGCATCGGACGGCTCCAACGACGGCTCGAAGCCCGCCGCCAGCGCCTTGCGATAAACCGCGTCGACATCGGACACATAGAGGATGACGCGGCCCCACCAGCTAACCGGCGCACGCGGATCGGCGATCAGATTCAGATACGTTCCGCCGAATTCGAACGACGTAAACGCCGCTTCTTCTCCGCCGAATTTGAGCGGGAAGCCGAGAGCCTGATAGAAGCGCACCGCTTGCCGCATGTCGCCGGTGGCGAGCGTAATCGCGCTGAGCGACTCGATGCGCGGCTCGGCATCGGACGATGGTGCAGGCACATCGGAAGGCGTGGCAGACGAATTCATGGTGGCTCACTCCCTGGGTAGCGGCCGCGAATGGCTCGCGAGTACCGGAAAGTGTCTCACACGGCACGAAAAAAAGACCCCGGGCTCTTTCGAGCGCGAGGTCTTCCGTTGATTGTGAGCGGCACATCTCAACCCATGCACCGCTCACACAATCCGCACAACGCTTACTGGATGATCCGCGTCACGCCACGGCCACGCGGATCGGCTGCCGGTTCGGGCGTGTTGTCGTTGATCTTGATCGCCTGAATGTCGCCGTTGAAATTCTGCGCCTTCAACGTATAGCCCTTTGCTTCGACGGCCTTGGCAAGCTCGCCGTCGATCGGCATATACGGCTCCCAGAAAATCGTGTTCGGCGGCAGCAACTGATGATGGAAACGCATCGCGGCGACCGCTTCCGGCAGCGGCATATTGAAGTCGTAGACGTTGTTGATCACCTGGAAGATCGACGTGAAGATGCGCGAGCCGCCCGGCGTGCCGATCACAAGCGACACCTTGCCGTCTTTCGTCAGAATGGTCGGGCTCATGGACGAAAGCGGGCGCTTCTTCGGTTCGATCGAATTGGCGTCGCTGCCCACCACGCCGAACATGTTGGCCACGCCCGGCTTCGCGGAGAAGTCGTCCATCTCGTCGTTCAGCACGATGCCGGTGCGATCGGCGACCACGCCCGAGCCGAAGTAACCATTGACCGTGTACGTGTTCGAAACCGCGTTACCCCACTTGTCGACGACCGAGAAATGCGTGGTTTCCGCTTTCTCCGGCATCGACGTGCCAAGTCCCGGCTGCACGCTCTTCGTGTCCGACGGCGTTTCCGTATTGACCTCGGCGGCGCGCTTCGCGATGTAGGCGTCGTCGGTCAATTGCGCGACGGGCACCTTGTAGAAGTCCGGATCGCCGAGATATTGCGCACGGTCCGCGAATACGCGCTTTTCGATTTCCGCGATCAGATGAATGTATTGCGGCGAATTGAGCGGCACGTCCTTGAAGTCGTCCGCGCGATCGGCTTTCATCTTCAGCAGTTGCACGAGGCCGATGCCGCCCGAACTCGGAGGCGGCGCGGTGTACACGCGGTAGCCCTTCCAGTCGGCCTGGATCGGCTGACGCCATACAGCCTTGTACTGCTGCAAGTCGGCCTTGGTGATGAGGCCGTGACCGCGCATGGACTCGGCGATCAGATCAGCCGTCTTGCCCGAATAGAAATCTTTCGCGCCCTGATCGGAAATCCGCTGCAATACGGCGGCGAGATCCGGTTGCTTGAAGTTGACGCCCTGCTTCATGTTGCCGAAGTACGTGTCGAAGTTCGTCTTGCCGGCGAATTCCTTGGCCGCCGCATCGCGGCGCTCCTGCAATTGCTCGCTGACCACGAAGCCGTCGCGCGCATAGTGGATGGCCGGTGCGAGCACCTGCTTCCATTTGAGCTTGCCGAAGCGGCGCTGCGCCTGCCACATGCCGTCGACGGTGCCGGGCACGCCCACCGCGCGATAACCGTACAGGCTCATGCCCTTAATGACCTCGCCCTTATCGTCGAGATACATGTTCTTCGTTGCCGCCAGCGGCGCGCGCTCGCGATAGTCGAGAAAGTACGGCTTGCCGGCCACGTACAGCGTCATGAAACCGCCGCCGCCGATGTTGCCCGCTTCCGGATAAGTCACGGCAAGCGTGAAGGCGATGGCGACCGCGGCATCGACCGCATTGCCGCCTTCCTTGAAGATCTGTTCGGCGGCATCCGCGCTGTACTCGTCGGCGACCGCGATGGCGGACGCGGTGAGAACCGCGGGCTGCGCTTTGACGGGCGGCTTCGCGACGGCCGGCGTGGCCTCGAGAAAGCCGAAGGAAACAGACAACACAGTGGCCAGTGCGAACACGCTGGCCGACGATCTGGCGTTGCGGAACAACCTCATTGTTAATCCCCCAAGACGACTGTTTCACCTGACGATAACGACAGTTCCCTTGGGCTTATAACATGCGAAGCGCCTCTTTGCGAAGCCGCGCAAATCCGTAAGGCACCTGCTGCGGCACACAAAGAGGCGTATGGCTTCGATTAAACAGCAGCCGCCGGCGTGAGAACCTGCGAGGCCACTTCATCCACTGCGGCGCGAGCGAGCTTCACGATTTCGTCGACCTCGTCGCGCGAAGTCACGAGCGGCGGCGCGAAACCGAGAATGTCGCCATGCGGCATCGCGCGCGCAATCAGCCCGCGTTGCAACGCAGCAGCCGACACGCGCGGGCCGACCTTCAGCGCCGGATCGAACGGACGGCGCGCGTCCTTGTCGGCCATGAATTCGAGCGCGGCCAGCATGCCCACACCGCGCACTTCGCCGACGAGCGGATGCGAATCGAACGCGGCATGCAATTGCTCGACCAGATACGCGCCAGTTTGCGCCGCGTTTTGCGTAAGATTCTCGCGCTCGAGAATATCGAGGTTCGCCAGCGCCGCTGCCGCGCAGATCGGATGTCCCGAGTAGGTCCAGCCGTGCCCCATCGGACCGAATTCCTGCGAAGCCTTGTCGATCACATCCCACACGCCTTCGCTCACAATCACGCCGGAGAGCGGCGCATACGCGCTCGTCAAACCCTTCGCGACGGTGATGAGGTCGGGCGTCATGCCGTAGTGCTGCGCGCCCATCTTCGAGCCGAGACGGCCGAAGCCGCACACCACTTCGTCGGAGATCAGCAGAATGTCGTGCTTCTTCAGCACCTCTTGGATCGCGGGCCAATAGCCGGCAGGCGGCGGCAGAATGCCGCCCGTTCCCATGACCGGTTCGCCGATGAACGCAGCGATCGTGTCGGCGCCTTCACGCGCGATCAGTTGCTCGAGTTCCTCGACGCAATATGCGACGAACTGCGTTTCGTTCATGCCGGCCGGCGCATTGCGATACCAGTGCGGACACGTGGTGTGCTTGACGCGCTCGATCGGCAGGTCGAAGTATTGATGAAAACTCGGCAGACCCGTGAGGCTGCCCGTCACGATGCCCGAGCCGTGATAGCCGCGCTGCCGCGAGATGATCTTCTTCTTGTTCGGCCGGCCCTTCACGTTGTTGTAGTACCAGACGAGCTTGATCTGCGTTTCGTTCGCGTCCGAGCCCGACATGCCGTAGTACACCTTCTTCATGCCCTGCGGCGCCCAATCGATGATGCGCGACGACAGTTCGATGATCGTATCGGTCGAGTGGCCGACATACGTGTGATAGTAGGCAAGCTTCTTCGCCTGCTCGTAGATCGCTTCGGCAACTTCGGTGCGTCCATAGCCGATATTCACGCAATAGAGACCCGCGAAGGCGTCGATAAAAGACTTGCCTTGATGGTCTTCAATGCGGATGCCTTTTGCGCCCGTCACAATGCGGCCCGGCAGCGCGCCGCTCGCATGGTCGTGAGCATGCGTCGACGGGTGCATGAAATGCGCGCGGTCGGCGCTGAAGAGTTGATCGAGTTGTTCGGGCTGAGTCATCAAATGCTCCTTCGTTGAATGCGTGAATGAGTTAGGCGGCCGCGGCGCTGCGAGCGGGCAGGCTTTGTGTCACCGGCAAGCCGAGTTGGCCGAGGCAGAAATAGCGTGTTTCCACAAAAGGTTCGAAGCCTTCGGCGCCGCCTTCGCGGCCGAGTCCCGACGACTTGATGCCGCCGAACGGAATCGGCGCACCCGTGAACTTCGCGCCGTTCACCGAGACCATCGCGAAGTCCAGGCGCCGAATCAGTTGAAAGACCGTGTTCAGATCGCGCGCGCAGACATATGCGGCAAGACCGTACTCGGTGTCGTTCGCGCGCTCGATTACTTCGTCCAGCGAATCAAATGGCGTGAGTGCGGAAATCGGCGCGAAGTTTTCTTCGTCGTAGATGCGCATGCCAGGCGCGGCGTCGGCCACCACGGTCGGCTCGAAGAACCAGCCGCCGCGTTCGTGCGCCGATCCGCCAACTGTGATGCGCGCGCCCTTGGCTTGCGCATCGGCGACGCGCTGCACGGTCATGTCGAATGCGGCTTGATGCATCAGCGGGCCGACGTCCACATCGGCTTCGAATGCCGAGCCCACTTTCAATGCGCGAACGGCGTCGCTGTATCGCGTGACGAACGTCTCGTACAACGGACGCGCAACGAAAATGCGATTGGCCGCGCAGCAATCCTGGCCCGACGTCTGGAATTTCGCGGCGATGGCGACGCGCACGGCCTGTTCGAGGTCGGCGTCTTCGGTGACGATGAACGGCGCGTTGCCACCCAGCTCCAGCGCCGTCTTCTTGATGCCCGCGTTTGCGACGGCCTGCATCACGAGCCCGCCGACGCGAGTCGAACCGGTGAAGCTCACCGAGCGCACGCGTGAATCGCCAACCAGCGTTTGCATCGCCATTTGCGGTTCGCCGAGCACCACGTTGAATACGCCCGCTGGAAAACCGGCTTCTTCGGCGAGTTGAGCGAGCGCGAGCGCGGAGAACGGCGTTTCGTGCGCGGGCTTCACGACAACCGTACAACCGGCCGCGAGCGCGGCGGCCGCCTTGCGCGTGATCATCGCGCAAGGGAAATTCCACGGCGTGATCAACGCGGCAACGCCCACCGGTTCGATCACGGTGCCGAGTTGCGCCCCGTCGATATGCGTAGGAATGGTGCGCCCATTCAGACGCCGCACTTCATGCGCGAACCATTCGACAAAGCTCGCGCCATACGCAATCTCGCCGCGTGCTTCGGCGAGCGGCTTGCCCTGTTCGAGCGAGAGAATCGCCGCAAGGTCGTGCTGATGGCGCAGGATCAGTTCGTGCCAGCGCAGCAGCAACGCCGAGCGCTTCGCGACCGGCAGCCAGCGCCACGCGGAAAAGGCGCGCTGTGCGGCGTCGACGGCTTCCGTGATCTGCGCCGCGTCGAGCATCGGCACATGCCCGAGCACTTCCTGATCCGCGGGATTGCGCACGGCGACACTTGCCGCGCTTGCGCTATGCACCCAGCGCCCGTCGACGTAACACAGCGATTTGAACAGAACCGGATGACCCAGCAACATGACGACCTCCTGTGTGCGATGTATGTCTGTCACTGTACGTTGAGCGGCCTCGCGGTTTTTTCGGTTCGCGTGCGCCGAAGCCGGCGTTTTTTCCGTAATGCGCGGCGGCGCGTGGTGTTTTTTCGGCAGCGTCGCCGCGTGCTTCAACTGTCGTCGCCGAACGATTCGTCGGCCCAGTCGGGCACACCTTCGGCCATGCTTTTCACGACCTTCGTGACGATGTACGTGAAGTACTTTTCGATACCCAGTTCAGCCGTCAGCAACGAATCGATAAACCGCTGATAGTGGTCGATGTCGCGCGCCATCACGTGCATCACATAGTCGACGCCGCCGCCCGTCGCATGGCATTGCACGACTTCGGGCGACGCGCCAATGCGTTCCTCGAAACGCCGCATGTCCTGCGCGGTATGCCGCGCGAGCGTGACCTCAACCACCACGCGCGCGCCCTTGAAAGCGCGCAGCCAGTCGACGTCGGCGCGGTAACCGCGAATCACGCCGCTGTCTTCGAGGCGCTTGACGCGCTCCCATGCCGGCGAAATCGACAGATTGATTTCTTCCGCGAGGCGCGACTTCGTGATGCGTCCGTCGCGCGCAAGAATCCGCAGAATCGCCAGGTCGTAGCGGTCGAGTTTCATCGCGCTCAGACGCTCACCGGTATGCCGCGCTCGACGACATCGGCGACCACCGCAACCGTATCGCCGATCCGCACGAGCCCCGGAAAATGCCGCGCCGCGAGCAGACCGCCGCGGCGTGCACGATATTCGACCGGCGCAACGCCGGTGCGCGACGCATCGTAGATTCGCGCGATCACCTCGCCGCTTTCCACCATCTCGCCGAGGTCCTTGCACAGTTCGAGCAGCCCGTCGTGTTCGCTGGTGGTAAAGCAGGTGCCGTCGGGCATATCGAGCAATGTGGTGGTGCGTGCCGCTTGCTCGCCCGGTTCCTGAACGAGAATGCCCGCGTGCTGCAAAAATCCTCGCACGCCGCGAACGGCGATCGCAACGCTTTGCGCGGTGGCCGTGCCGCCGCCGCCGAGTTCCGTCGATACGAAAACCTTGCCCGCTTCCTCGGCCGCGGTATCGAAGAGTCCAACGCTGTCGAGTTCCAGCATACGCATCGAATAAGGCGCGCCGAATGCGCGCATCGCCGCTTCGCAGCGCGCCTGCTGCCGCTCATCGGACAGCAGATGGATCGCGGCGAACGGCACGAAGTCCAGCGTGCGGCCGCCGGCGTGCAGATCGAGCACATAGTCGGCGAGCGGCAGCAGATGACGCTGAAAGTAATCGGCGATCTTTTCGGTGACGGTGCCGTCCGGCTTGCCGGGAAAACTGCGGTTCAGATTGCCGCGATCGATCGGCGACGTGCGGCTGCCCGCGCGAAACGCCGGGTAGTTCATGAACGGCACGATAATCACGCGGCCTTTCACGTCCGCGGCTTTGAGCGTCGACGCGAGTTGTGAAAGCGCGATCGGTCCTTCGTATTCGTCGCCGTGATTGCCGCCTGTGAGCAACGCGGTCGGCCCTTCGCCGTTGCGAATCACGGTGACGGGAATCATCACGGCGCCCCACGCGGACGCATCGTGCGAATGCGGCAGTTTTAGAAAGCCATGCTGTTCGCCGTCGACATTGAAGTCGACGGTCGGCTGAATAGGCGAGGCGCGCATATGCACTACTCCTTCACGAACAGCTTGCGCGGCGTATTGCAGAACGTCTCGACACCGTTCTCCGTGATCAGGATGCTTTCGGTAATTTCGAGTCCCCAATCGTCGAGCCATAGGCCCGGCATGAAGTGAAACGTCATGCCCGGTTCGAGCACGGTCTTGTCGCCTGGACGCAGACTCATGGTGCGCTCGCCCCAATCGGGCGGATAGCTCGCGCCGATCGGATAACCGCAGCGGCTGTTCTTTTCGATGCCGTATTTATGCAGCATCGCGAAGAATGCGTTGGCGATGTCCTCGCAGGTGTTGCCTGGTTTGGCCGCGGCAAGACCGGCCTCGATGCCTTCGACCACCGCGCGTTCACCGTCGATGAAATGCTTGGGCGGCTTGCCGAGAAACACCGTGCGCGACTGCGGACAGTGATAGCGCTTGAAGCAGCCGGCAATTTCGAAGAACGTGCCCGCGCCTTTCACGAACGGCGTGTCGTCCCACGTAAGATGCGGAGCGGCGGCGTCCGCGCCGGTCGGCAGCAACGGCACGATGGCCGGATAGTCGCCGCCGTAACCGTCCACGCCGCGAATGCCCGTCGAATAGATCTCGGCCACCAGATCGTTCTTGCGCATGCCCGGCTCGATTCGCTCGACAATGCGCTCATGCATCGCCTCGACAATACGCGCCGCCACGCGCATATATTCGATTTCACGCGGCGACTTCACCGCACGTTGCCAGTTCACGAGGCTCGTTGCGTCATGCCATTTCGCGTTGGGCAGATGCTGGACGAGCGAGCGGTAAGCCGCTGCGCTGAAATAGTAGTTATCCATTTCGACGCCGATCCTGAGCGCGCCCCAGCCGCGCGCTTCAATCACATCGCGCGCGAGGTAGTCCATCGGATGACGCACGGCGGACTGCACATAATGATCGGGATAACCAACTATATGGTCGTGCTGCATGAACACCGTGCGCTTCGCGCCGTTTGCGTCCTGACCGCGGCCGAACCATACCGGCTCGCCGTCGAGCGCAAGCAGCACGCATTGGTGCACGTAGAACGACCAGCCGTCGTAGCCGGTCAGCCACGCCATATTGGTCGGGTCCGACACGATCAGCAGTTCGATCCCGGCGGCCTGCATCGCCTTGCGGGTCTTGCCGATACGTGCGTCGTATTCCGCTCGTTCGAACGGCAGGCGTACAGCCAACGCCTGATCGCTCGTATTGCGTTCCAGTTGAGTTGTCTCGGACATCGTCCCCTCTTAGCGCTCTACATCGTTACGAAAAACGGTTCCTGCGTTCGCGGCTCGCGCGCGCTGCAATGCGAGCGCGGCGATCGCCGTGTCCTGTGCGCCGGTGCCGGTCAAATCGCAGATCGTCACATCGCTATCGCTCGCGCGGCCCACGGCCTTGCCCGCGATCACTTCGCCCAGTTCGGCAATCGACGCGTCCGCCTTGATCGCGCGCGCATTCAGCGCATGATGCAATTCGCCCAGCACGCGCGTTTGCTGCACGCGGTCGCAGATGTAGCGCGCCGCCGCCAATGCCGCCGGCGCGATTTCATTCTTATGCTCGGCGTCCGAGCCCATTGCGGTGATATGCAAACCGGCGTGCAGATGCGCGGCTTCGATCAGCGGCGTGCGGCTCGGCGTCGTCGTGATCGCGACGTCCGCTTCCGCAAGCGCATGAGCGACATCGCGTGCGGCTTCGCAGCGCACGCCGAGCGTTGCGGTCATCTCTTGGGCAAACTGCTCTGCGTTGGACCGATTGCGAGCCCACACGCGAACGCGTTCGACGCGGCGCACCAGCATCAGCGCCTGCAATTGCAGACGCGCCTGTTCGCCCGCGCCGAGCACCGCGACTTGCGGCGTATGCTGCTTCGCGAGCCAGCGCGCCGCGACCGCGCCGGCGGCTGCGGTACGCACCGCCGTCAGATAGCCGTTATCGAGCAGCACCGCTTCGGTCAGACCGGTCTTCGCGGACAGCACCAGCATCAAACCATTCAGGCTCGGCAAACCGAGCGCCGGGTTATTAAAGAAGCCCGGGCTCACCTTGATCGCGAAGCTGTCGAAGCGCGGCAGATAGGCCGTCTTGACATCGACCTCGCCGTTTTGCGCAGGCAGATCGAGACGCAGGATCGGCGGCATCGCGACATCTTCAGTCGCCAGCGCGAGGAAGGCGGCTTCGACCTGATCGATTGCCGCGAGATCGAGCGGCACCAGTTCGCGAAGCTGCGCTTCGCCGAGCAATGTGATGGACGTCATGAGCTTTGATGAGAATGGGATTGCGCGGGCATCGCACTGACGATGCGGCGATGCAGATCGATGTCGATATTCGCGCCGGTCACGATGATGACCAGCGGGCCGCGTTCAACACGCGTGTCGTGCAGCAAGCCGTCGAGCAGCGCGGCGATGCCGACTGCGGCCGCGCCCTCCACGACGAGACGTTCATGCTGATAGGCATGCACGATGCCGCGCGCAATCGAGTCCTCATCGAGCAACAACGTGTTGTCGATGAGATCGCGCG
>Ga0209795_10000601_pt1 | contig 26488 bp, 34 predicted proteins | sample AgamicOrMarz_FD_187166 | JGI IMG/M metagenome (GOLD analysis project Ga0209795, IMG submission 187166) | Agave microbial communities from Guanajuato, Mexico - Or.Ma.rz (SPAdes) (version 2) | ecosystem: Host-associated > Plants > Phyllosphere > Phylloplane/Leaf | place: Guanajuato, Mexico...
TCCCGGAAACCCTCCAAAAAATTGCCTTTTTTCCAATACTCTCGCCTCCTAAACATTCTCCATGCTAGTGTATGTCCACTTTTAGGATAAGCTTAGATTCCTACCTATTTATCAGAAAAAAAACACAAATAAGATGGTTCCAGAATTTATCACAATAATATTTAAAATTAATTTAAAAAAGCTATCACGTTTAGTTGATAGCCTTTCACATGTATTATTTCTCATCCTGGGCATTCTTTTGATCCGCCTTCTTATTTTTTGTAATTTCACCACAGGCAATCCGTTTACCTGAGTCACCTGAAGGCTGGGTCATGCCATCATCTTTTCCTTCATCAATGACGATCGTGGTCCCCTCTTTTGTAAATAAAGATTTCTTTCCATCTTTTAAGGTTAAATTGGGTCCCATTAAATCTGCTTTAACAGACCCATCATCACCAACAATTAAATTAGGCAGATCCCCTGCATGGGCACCTTTTGGGTGAAGAAGTCCATGTTCCTTATTATCAGGATTAAAATGATTTCCTGCTGATTTAAAATCTGGGGCTTCACACTTTCCTTTGTCATGAATATGAATTGCATGCTCCCCAGCAGGAAGGCCCTTTAAATCGACTGATAATTTTACTCCACTCGCCTGCTCAGCTACCTTTACTTTACCGAGAGAATCCCCAACCGCATTATACATCTCCACATCAATCTTGCTAATATTCTTCTCAGTACAACCTGTAAGAATAAGCAGTGGAATGATTATCCAGCTTTTCTTCATATGTATACCCCCACACTAGACAATTTGCCCTTAGTATGAACAATCACGGCTTATTTTATCCAATAGAAGAAAAAGGAACAGTATCGGATTAACTGTTCCTTGGAGAGTGCTCTTGATTTTTTAATTGTTCTTCCAATTCCTGTGCCTTCTTAGCCTCACGTTTGGAGACTATGATGAATATGCGCATCGTTAGAAGGGCTCCAATTAAGAAAATCAAAAAGGTTATCGCAGCAGGAATATATTCTGATTTATCTTCTGGAAAATATAAAAACAAAGAAAGTACCGGTTGAAACATTTTTCTTCTCCCTTTCTCTAAAGGAATTGCTCTAAAAATTAATTATAGCAACAAAAAACATTTCATACCACTTTCTCACTCGAGCGAACCATGGTTAATCCTCGATCACCTTAATCTTCTTGATGATGACGTCTTTTTCAGGTTTATCTTGGGCACCAACGGGAGTGTTTGCAATTTTATCAACGATATCCATGCCCTCAATCACTTGTCCAAAAACAGTATGACGATGATCAAGCCATGGAGTACCGCCGTTTTTATCATAAGCTTCAATAATTTCTTTAGGATAGCCTGCTTTTTCCATTTGTTCTTTCATGGCTGGATCAAGTGATGAGCTTTCCACAATAAAAAACTGACTTCCATTTGTGTTGCTGCCCGAATTAGCCATTGATAAAGCACCACGGAGATTATAAAGATTTTTAGAAAACTCATCTTCAAAAGGCTGACCGTAAATGCTCTCCCCGCCGGTTCCATTACCATTCGGGTCACCGCCCTGTATCATGAAGTCTTTAATGACTCTGTGAAAAATTAGTCCATCATAATAGCCTTCTTCACCATGTTTCACAAAATTTTCAACAGCTTTCGGGGCATACTTAGGAAACAACTTGATTTTAATGTTTCCCATTGATGTTTCCATTTCAATGAGTTTTTCATTATCGAGCACCTCTGTAGAAAGCTGAGGATAGACGGCATTTGACACTTTTTGTTCCCCTTCCTTCTGTTCCGTTTTTGGCGCAGCGGTTTTAGGAGTAGTTTCCTCTTTCTTAGTGCTTGTCCCACAGGCTGCCAAAACTAGAACAATTGTAAATAATGTTATAAAGAATTGCAGATTCTTTCTCATATATCATTCCTCCAATTTTTTCACTTTAACCGAAATAATTTTATTTCGCACATTGTTTTTAATTTACTATCTTTCATTATAAAATAAAAGATAGTAGATAGGAAAAAATTGTTGTGAGGAGTGTTTGTGGTGTCAGAATTTCAAATTGGGGAGATCGTAACAGCTATATATAAAACAGGGAAATATATCGGTGAAATAACAGAAATACGCCCGCAGCATTATTTAGTGAGAGTCCTTGCAGTGCTTAAACATCCAATGCAGGGAGACTTACATAACCCTAAAGATGCTGATGTACTTATTTTTCATGAGCGAAAAGCGCTAAGCTATCGTGAGCAAGCGAATATTCCTTACAAAATGGTCAAGCCTTTTGAAAGTGAAGTTCCAGATTATCTAGAATCATTAAAAGATGCAGTGGCCAAAATGAAACAGGAATTAGCAGAAACATCTTCAGAGTGGGCTGAGATGAGCTTAAGAGCAATGGAATCGCTTGAGAAGGATTATAAACTTAAAGCGTAAGCGCCAGTCTCAGCAAGGATCAGCTGGAGTGCTCCGACCTTTAGTTTTTGTATTAACACAAAAGGCCAAATCAATTTGAATGATTTGGCCTTTTATGCGAATTCGCTTAATAACTTTGAGAAATCAATCCGATCCCCGATCGTCGTCGGTTCTGGTTTTTCTAAATAACGTTTATCCTTTTCAACGAGTTTGAATATATTAAAGGTAGTCAATGCATCATCCAGTGCGCGGTGATGTTTGCCTGTCCCTTCTTTCCCATACTCCTGAACTGCCTTCCATAGACCTGTTTGATTTTGATCACCAAAGAATCTTTTATATTCCATGGAAAGATCCAATTCAGCAGCTTTTAGCGGAAATGCCACCCCTGCCTTTAAACAATTATGACGAAGCACCTTCATATCCATATTTCCCCAAGTAACAATGGTTGTTTCATAATTATGCTTATTGAACTCCTCCAATTTTTTAACAAGCTCAAAAATAGATAACCCCTTGTCTACCTGCTGCTGAGAAATATGTAAAAAGGATTTACAGCGTTCAGTTAGTTTTGGGAATTTAAGTGGAGTAACAAAGGATGAAAACTGCTCTGTCACTTGATCATCAACGACTGCAACAATTCCCACTTCAATAATTTCCGCATAAAAATCCTTCATGCGAACATTCCGTTCAGGCATTGTAAACTCAAAATCGATAAACAAATATTGCCGCCTTGCTCTCATCAATTTCACCACCTTTATGTTTTCTCTTAATACATTATATTGAGAAACATGTACAAAAAATTGTGCTATTTTTCTATTTTTTTTATATTATAACACGAAAGTAAAGTTAATTTTTTAAATTTTTAATCAATAGAACTTAAAAAAGAATGGCCAGGAACTCCATTCAATTTTAACATGGGTCAAACGTTTATCTTTTTACCTTAATGACTGCCATTGTACATCTTGACACACAAATAAGGCGGTCCTGCTCGTCAGTAATTTTTATATCCCACACCTGAGTTGATTTACCTTGATGAAGTACAGTTGCAACCGCTGTAACGACACCCTCGGTTTTAGGACGAACATGATTAGCGTTGATCTCTAGCCCTGCGACAGCCTCCACTTCTTTATCGACCAACTCATACGCCCCTACACTGGCAACTGTTTCAGCTAAGGCCACAGAAGCTCCGCCATGCAGTAAACCCATAGGCTGGCGGGTTCGCTCATCTACTGGCATAGTCGCTACGACCTTCCCTTCTTCCAAATGAATTATTTCAATTCCGAGAGCTTCAAGTAATGTGTCTTTGATCATTTTTATCCCTCCATGCAAGTTTTTATATGTATCCCAACTTTATTATACTATTCTGCTTTTTTCTTAAATTTCCTTTTTGGCAATTAATTCTTTTATAAAAAAAACAGCCCCCACTAGAGCTGTTTCTCCATCATTAATAGTAATACGGGGCTCCGAAACCGGGAGCGCCAAAGCCAGGAGCTCCAAAACCGGGGGCTCCAAAACCGGGGGCTCCGAAACCGGGAGCGCCAAAAGCAGGATACCCATATCCAGGGTAACCGAATCCTCCGTAAAATGGACGTGCTGCAAATGAAGCACCTAGTCCACCTCCTATTAAACCTCCTAAAAAGCTAAGCCCACCGATTGCCAACGGCAATCCAAAACCAAAAAATCTTTGATCTTGTACTGGGTAGGGACTTCGATAAGGGTACATATAACCATACCTCCTTTTGCTCTATACTTGCATACACTATTTCATATGCTAAAAGGGGGAGTATTGAGTGGGCTGGAATTAGCCCTAAAAAACCCCCGGAGACACTCCGGAGGCACAGGCTATTTTACAATTGGTTCAAACCGTTCTACAAATAAGGCAAGTGTACGGGCCATGACTCCAGTTGCACCAGCCGGACCTAAATCATAAGCTTTTGCGGTCGTTGCTGTCCCGGCAATATCTAAGTGAACCCATGGAGTTCCTTCCGCAAATTCACCAATAAATGCACCAGCAACAAGTGCATGCCCCTCACTGCCAGGTGAATTATTTAAATCTGCAACTTTACTGTTTCTGACGCGTTCAATCTCCGTTTCAAACAATGGCAATTGCCACATTTGCTCGCCTGCTTCTAAGGATGCTTCCGAGACTTGAAAATATAATTCTTCATGATTGGTCATTGCTCCAGTCGTATGAAGACCAAGTGCCGTAATGACTCCACCTGTTAATGTTGCTACATCAACAAGGTAGTCAGCTCCATGCTGCTTGGCATAAGTTATTGCATCAGCTAAGACAAGGCGTCCTTCTGCATCTGTATTTAAAACCTCAATGGTCTTACCACTCATCGATGTAATGACGTCATCAGGCTTAAAGGCATGGCCGCTAATCATATTGTCCGTGGAAGGAATGACCGCAACTACGTTTTGCTCGGGCTGAAGCTCACCGATAATTTCCATTGCTCCTAGAACGGCTGCTGCACCGCCCATGTCAGTCTTCATCCCTACGATCCCTGATTTCGTTTTAATGGAGTAACCTCCCGTATCAAAGGTAACGCCTTTTCCAACTAAACCGATGACATCCTTCCATTCATCTTTCCCTTGATATTTTAGGACAATCATTTTCGGCGGTTCTGTTGACCCTTGGTTCACGGCAAGGAACGCTCCCATTCCAAGCTTTTCTATTTCTGCTTTATCAAGGATTTCCACCTCGAAAGCATATTTACTTCCAAGTTCCTGTGCATAATTCGCCAAGTCTGTTGCGGTTAACAAATTGCCAGGGATGTTTACGAGTGTTCGCGCTGAATTTGTTCCTGTTCCAAACGCATATCCAACGGTTAACGACGCCTGGACTTGTTCTTCATCAAAGGTATTACAATAAACCGTAAGCTTATTCAGTTTTTTCTCCGGTTCATTCGATTTTTGCTTGTACCCTTCAAATTGGTAAGTTGAAAGAGGAAATGCTTCACTCAACGCGTGGGCAGCATCCAACCCATCCACATACTCAGTAGTAAAGGAATCTAAATATACAGCCGTTTCTTCAAGCTTACTCGCTTGCACTTCTTTGAAAAGCCGGCCAAACGCTGATTTTAGTTTCTCAAAAGTAAACTCCTTTTCTTTCCCAAGGCCAACAAACCAAATTCGTTTTGGGCCAATTTTCCCTAAACTATGTACTTTACTAATACTTTTAAACTTTGCTGAAATGTCACCTGATTTGACAAGCTCTCTCAGTTGGCCATTGAATCCCTCATCAAGCAATGCTAATATTCCTGTAAATTTTTCTGGTTTATCAAACAGACCAATGACTAAACCCTCATGCCCTATAGAGAGTTCTAATTCCTTTTTAACATCAAACAAACTACTTCACCTCCATATTATTCCTATTTTATTATAGCATTTCTGAATCTAATTATTTTTAATTCAAAAAAAAAACAGGCCAGCAGCCTGCTTCTATCTCTTCTCAGAACTAATATACTGACCCCGGAAAACTTGCATCGATTTATCTTCATTTAATGCCTTTAATGTTTGCTCCGTCAGTTTCCCATGACCTTTTTGGACCACATATATATCGAGTTTCTTTTTCCCCCACTTTTTATAAACATCATCAACTGTTTCATAATAAAGGTCTAGTTCATTCCCTTTTATGGCCCCACCTTTATCGGCAACAACACCATATCCGTATCCAGGGATAAAGAGAATCGTTCCAATTGGAAACACATTTAAATCGGCTGCAATTGTCGAAAATAAATCACGTTTCACTTTTACACCCGAGTATGTAATCCCATATTCAGGGTGACCAATACTTTTCCCTGTGGATTCTACTCCTGCTGTATAACCAGTGGCAGTAACCGTTAGCTTAGGATATTTAGACCAATCGATTTCGTTTTCTAAGGACCTTTCTGTTCCTGAAACAGGTTCAGTCGATGTTAGAACAGACGAAAATTGGGCTAAAAACGATTGTGCATTTACTCCTGAGATTGATTGGAAGGTCGCAAAGACTGCCATGAAGAAGAGACATACCATGGCAAAACGCCTAGTCCAATGTTTCATTTTATTCATCAACATTTTCACTCCTCCCAAAATATTCATTCCCAAACTGAAGGAAAATATTCAAAAAAGGAAAAGGAAAATTTTACAGGAATGATATCAACTCCTAAAAAACAGACTTTTACCCTGGTAAAAGTCTAATCATATATATATATCCAACCCTAAAAAAAACAGACTTTTACCCTTAGTAAAAGTCTTAAAACATTTGGTATCCATTTTTTCGTAAAAGTTTGATCGTGAAACCTGCGGCGACCGCGCCAGCTAGTCCACTTATTAAAATGAGAATATCTGCTGTGGCTAAAGAAGTAAACCTTTGGCCCAAATCACTAAAGGCCACTTTACTATTTGTAAAATATTCACTAAAATGCACTTTATCTACGATAAAAATTGCCACAATAGGATAAACTACAGCCATAACCCATGACATTCTAAGCAGCATATTGAGAATAAACCCAATTCCAAAAAATAACACAAAGAATAGTAAAATCGATATGATTAAGACCACAATACTCATTTGCATCCGAGATTCCCCCTTATACATCAACATTTAGTGTACTGAATGTCGAAAAAGGAGTCAATATAAACGAATTTTTTTCTTCTCCAGTCAAAAGAAAAAAGCCCCCCGAATATAATTCGAAGAAGCGTACCACTCGTTTATCAGTAATATGATTTAAACTTCTTTACTCTTTTTTCTTACCAGTTCCTCCACAGCAGCCACAGGTTTCCGACCCCCCTAGTACCAGTTGAAAATAGCCTTGCCCAGAACAATAGTCACAAGTTTTTGATTCTACGCTCTTAACCGTCATTGTCATTCATCTCCTTGATAATTAACTTAATTTTCTGATAATATACCAAGGATTCACGAAAAAGAAAAGGGCTGAATTTGGGCAAATTCCAACAAGAAAGCGAATACATGTCAGGTTTTCTTACAATTACTAATGGTATCTTAAATTTTCTAAAAATTACAAAAATAATTTATAAGCCGTATAGCCAAACTGATCACCTGGGTTTAGATCATTAATCGCCTGCTTTGAGAAGGTAATATCATTTCTGATCAGATATTGGAGTATAATTGATGCATCCTGATCAATGAGCAGCTCTTCAGGTGCCATAAATTTCGCTTCAAAAAGTTCGTGATCCTGGTGGCTTATCTCAACTTCATTCACTGGTTCAAGAAGAAAATGGAGCAAATTATCGCTGATTTCCCCTTTGATTACCCCGGTTCTTAGTCCAATGAGTCCCTTCACATTACATTGAATACCAGTCTCTTCAAGAACTTCCCTAATTACTGCTTCATCAGCTGTTTCTCCCATCTCCACAAAGCCTGCTGGAAGCGACCATTTCCCCTTTAAACCGCCATAACGTTTCTTAACGACTAGCCACTGCCCCTCTTTTGACTTTACAACCCCCGCAACAGCTAACCAAACCTTGCCCCGTTTTTCACGATTGCTCATACACACACCCCTAAATAACTTCATTACGCTTATCATAACAAAAAAAGGGCAGATTTTTCTCTGCCCCTGGTACTAAATATTTTTCTGTTATTGAACTTTGATAACTATCTAGCTACAGCGCCCTGCAACTAGTGAACTTCGCTCTTCTATTTAAAATACTTTAAATTTCCCTTTTTTAAATACAAGTCCGGCGCCGCCAATCATGTAAAGAGAGCGATTATCGACTACTTTTTTCATGAAGGATGCTTTTGCACCGGTAATTTTTTTACCAAATACAACACCAATTGCATCATCTTCACCAAGGGAACAAACAGTCCCTTTGTTATCGAATTTGAATATTTCAAGTTCTGATTTATTACGAATTAAGGCCGCGATATTACGGGCACAAATTTCACCTTGCTGCATAGCAATCTGTGCAGTTGGTGGATATGGGCGGTTGATTTCTTCATTAATCATGAGCGAGCTGTCACCAATCATGAAGATTTCATCGAAGCCAGGAACGCGAAGATCCGGTTGAACTTTTACTCTGCCTCTCATTGCTTCAAAGCCTGATTTCTCTATGATAGAGTTCCCGCGAATTCCAGCAGCCCATACTACAGTACCTGCCTTGATTTCACGTGGCTCTTCTTCGCCTTTTGCTACAATGATGCCATCTTCCGAACATTCTTTAATCGCTGTTCCAATTAAGAATTCGACACCTTTTCGTTCTAATTGTGAAACTGCATAATTTACTAGTTCAGGTTCAAATCCTGGAAGTACAGTTGGTGCAGCTTCCACACAAATAATTTTTACCTTATGAAAATCAACATCATATTCATGACATAATTCCGGAATTCTATTAGTTAATTCACCAAGGAACTCAATTCCTGTAAAGCCAGCTCCACCAACAACAATTGTCAAACGATTATCGTTTTTCACTTCTTCCATATTGTATGTGGCAAATTGGTATTCAATATGTTCACGCAATTGACGAGAGGAATTTACATTTGTGATTCCAAATGCGAATTCTTTTAATCCTTTGATACCAAATGTTTCTGGCTCACCGCCAAGGGCAATAACAAGGTAGTCATAGTTGACTTCCCCTTTTTCTAATAAAACTTTCTTTTCTTCTTTGTTAATCTCAACTACAGTATCTTGAACAAAATCCACTTTACTGCTGTCAATAACATCACGGATATCATAACGTACACGGTCGTGATGCAACGTGCCTGCAGAAGCCTCATGCAGCCAAGTGGTTTCATAATGGTAATCATTTTTATTTACTAATACAATATCAGCTTCATTTACGCCGATTAACTTCTGTAAGCGAACTGTTGTCATTAGTCCACCGTAACCAGCACCGAGAATAACAATTTTAGGCTTTCTCAAAGTGATCACTTCCACCCTTAAAATTTTTTAGATAATCCCTTTTTTCTTAGTTTCCACTGCTTTGACCATTTTTATTTTGTATAATAAAAAAATGTATGTGATATAATTCACGAATAAAGTCTAAAAAAAATGAGTTTCCTGGAAAGCATATAGGTCAAGCGAGGTATTTGCTAAGAATGTAATTTTTTACTATTTGACAAAAAAATGTGCTTTTTATGTCACAAAAATTTAACAATCTATCCTCAATACATCTTATGCTACTTTTACCCGATTATCAAGCAATTTTCATAAATTTTTATCTTAAGTTTTTGGATTTTAATAGAATCTCTAATGTCCTAAAAACAATGTGTTAAAAATTGCTTCAGTTGTGAATATTAGCCTATAAAGATGTGAGAATTTTTTAATTTATGATATTATAGTGATGGAGTTTCTTACTACAGGTTGGGGGGATACGGTGTGCAAGAAAATCAAAAAGTTTATGACATTACAATCATTGGTGGCGGTCCTACTGGTCTATTTACTGCCTTCTACGGAGGAATGAGACAAGCATCAGTGAAAATTATTGAGAGCCTGCCACAACTAGGCGGTCAATTATCAGCGCTTTATCCGGAAAAGTATATTTATGATGTTGCGGGTTTCCCAAAAATCCGTGCTCAAGAATTAATAAATAATTTAAAAGAACAAATGAAAAAATTTGAACCAACAGTTGCCCTGGAGCAATCCGTTGAAAAGTTAGAAAAACAAGAAGATGGAATATTCAAATTAACAACGAACAAAGAAGTCCATTATTCTAAAACAATTATTATAACAGCTGGAAATGGTGCATTCCAACCGCGTCGTCTGGAACTAGAAAGTGCTGCTCAATATGAGCGTAAAAATCTTTACTACTTTATTGAGGATCTAAATCAGTTTGCAGGTCAAAAAGTGGTCGTTTTTGGAGGCGGCGACTCAGCAGTTGATTGGGCATTAATGCTAGAGCCTATCGCTGAGCAGGTTTCCATTGTCCACCGAAGAGATAAGTTCCGTGCTCACGAGCATAGTGTAGAAAACTTATATAACTCTAAAGTAGATGTGAAAACACCTTATGTTCCTGCTGAACTGATTGGTGATGAAAGTGGAATTAAACAGGTCGTTCTTGAAACCGTAAATGGGGAAGAAAAAGTAACAGTAGATGTAGACGCTGTTATTTGTAACTATGGATTTGTCTCATCCCTCGGACCAATTAAGGAATGGGGCTTAGAAATCGAAAAGAATTCGATTGTCGTAAATTCGAAAATGGAAACGAATATTCCAGGGATCTATGCTGCTGGAGATATCTGCACTTATGAAGGTAAAGTAAAGTTAATTGCATGTGGCTTCGGTGAGGCACCAACTGCTGTTAATAATGCAAAAGCCTTTATTGATCCAAAGGCAAAAATTCAGCCATTACACAGTTCTTCAATGTTCAATAAATAGAAAAAAGCGTCCTTTGCGAAGTGACCCGCTTAAGTTGGACTAATAATCCAACTTAGAGGGGTCACTTCATTGCGGACGCTTTTTTGATTTTAGCATTCTTCCGGTGTACCTGTGGCAGTAGCTGTTCTAAACGAAGAGCCACAACCGCACGATGCGATCGCATTAGGATTGTCAATCGTAAAGCCGCCGCCCATCATTGATTCTTTATAATCAATTTTGGTTCCTTGTAAAATGGCTGCACTCTCTTTATTGACTAAAATTTGAATTCCAAATTGTTCAATCTTTAAATCATCTTCATTTACTGTATGGTCAAAACCCATTCCATATGATAAACCGCTGCACCCGCCGCCTTTAACGCTGACACGTAATAGTGCGCCTTCTTCCTCGTTATGCTTCATCATTTCTTTAATATGCAGGGACGCCGCTTCTGTTAAAATAACCACATTATTACTCATAATATTCCCTCCCAAAATGAGGCTTTTATTAAATTATATACACAGATTGATAACTAAACAAATAATTGAATCTATTAACTAATATATGGAATTAAAAAAATAAGGAAGCGGCAATACTCCCTTATTATATCTTTTCTTAAAACATCGGATTTTCTTCTAAATATTGATAAATGTTATCGACCAGCTCATCAGGTGTTTTTCCTGTTACTACTTCTCCATTAACCAGAGCGTATAAAGTGGAAGCACATTTTCCACAATATCCAAGACATCCATATTCAATAATATCCAAATTAGGATCTTTTTCTAATTTCTCCAGTGCCTTTTGGGCACCATTCGCCAGATTACTAATACAAAATTCGATGATGGGTTGAATCATTGCTTTCACCTCTCCACAACTAAATATCCTACTCCAATTAATCTGCTCCGTCAATTACCATGTTTACTATGTCAATGTCAAGAAAATCATGAATTTTGTTGTTATTTCGACATATTTCCGCTATACTCGTATTTGTTAAAGGAACGGAATTACTATACTAGTATTTTTTTATGACACTTCAGCCAACTCTAAATATGAAAACCTAATATTCAAAGGGGAAATAATAATGAAAAACCTTGTAATTCTAGGTGGCGGATACGGCGGGATGAAGATTTTAAGCGAACTTCTTCCTAACCATTTACCAGAAGATGTGACAATCACACTTGTTGACCGAGTACCCTACCATTGCTTAAAAACGGAGTACTATGCATTAGCTGCAGGAACCATCTCAGATAAAGAAGTCCGGGTTGCTTTTCCGGAGCACCCACGCTTAAAAGTAGTTTATGGCGAGGTAAACGGAATTCATACATCTGAAAAAAAGATCACACTAAAGGACGCCGAACCAGTTCTCTATGATGATTTAATCATCGGTCTTGGCTGCGAGGACAAGTATCATGATGTTCCCGGAGCAGATCAGTTTACTTACAGCATACAGTCGATTGAAAAGTCTCGACTAACCTATTCAGTTTTAAATAATCTGGGGCCGGGCTCTGTTGTTTGTATTGTCGGCGCTGGTCTTAGCGGAGTAGAGTTAGCAAGTGAATTAAGTGAAAGCCGGGTTGACCTTCACATCAAATTATTTGATCGGGGAAAACATATCCTCTCCGCGTTCCCAGAACGATTAAGCAAATATGTAGAAAATTGGTTTGTACGAAACAATGTCGAAATTATTAACAGTTCTAATATTACCAAAGTCGAAGAAAATGTATTATACAATCACGACGAGCCGATTCATTGTGATGTCATTGTTTGGACGGCTGGAATTCAAGCCAATAAAGTTGTCCGCAATATGGACGGCGAAAAAGACGGAATGGGACGTCTAGTCCTCACCCCGCTTCATCATTTACCCAATGATGAACATGTCTTTATTGTCGGTGATTGCGCCAGTCTTCCCCATGCACCAAGTGCTCAATTAGCGGAAGGACAGGCGGAACAAATTGTTGAAGTATTAAAAAGACGTTGGAAAGGTGAAGAACCTCCAACTTCCTTCCCGAAAATTAAATTAAAGGGAATTTTAGGTTCCCTTGGGAAAAAACACGGGTTTGGAATGATGGCTGACCGTGCCATTACCGGACGTGTAGCCCGCCTGCTTAAATCAGGTATTCTTTGGATGTACAAATTTCATAATGGGTAATAAGAATAAAGCTCCATCCTTCGTTCAGGAGCTGGAGCCGGTTTCCAAAAAAAGCATTCCATTTTCGTGGAATGCTTTTCAAATTAAATAGCCTTATAACCATGGTTTTCAAGTTCAGAAAAAATGGTTTTTAAACGCGGGTTCCCTTCGCCAACGATTTTTTCTTTGATGACAACCACTGGATAAAACATATCCTCTTCGATTACTTTTTTGGCAAAGTCGTGTTTTTCGCTCTCCCCTGTCGGCTGATAAATATCGACATATGTGATTTTAAAGGGCTGATCAGGAAATTTTCTGGCAATGGCCGCTTCCAGCCATTCAAACGTTTCTTTGGAAGATGGTAAATTAACACAACTCGGGCACAACTGTTCGGCACCATAAACAACAATTTCTACTTCAGATTTATTCATGTAATCATTCCTGTCTTTTTATTTCAGCTTAACTTATATTTAGGATAATAACCAAGAAATTGTCTATAAATGTGTGTTTTCCTAATTTCTGATAATGGATTTTTCACGATGATGACATTATAATATAAATTATAGGAAGGGAGTCGATTAATTTGGCAGAACAAGAAATTTTTGAACAAGTTCAAGAAGTATTAGATAAATTACGTCCATTTCTTCTTCGCGACGGCGGAGATTGTGAATTAGTAGATGTTGAAGAAGGCATTGTCAAGCTTCGCCTGTTAGGTGCATGCGGCAGCTGCCCAAGTTCAACGATCACACTTAAGGCTGGTATTGAAAGAGCCCTTTTAGAAGAAGTACCAGGGATTATTGAAGTAGAGCAAGTATTTTAATAAATCAATAAAGCGGAAGCACCCGTTTAGCGGCGTATGGGCTGGAGCGCTCCAACTGAGATAAAGGAAACACGAAGAGCGCTAGCGATTCGATGTTGACTTATCGTAGGGCGGAGAGCGAAGCACATTAGCCGCTGGGTGCTGAAGCTAGACAGTTGTCAAAGTACAAAGAATATAAAGCGATTGCCCCTCAGGGTAATCGCTTTTTTGTACTAACATATTTAGTAAAGCCATTCCAATAGCGGCAGGTTTAAACGCTTAATTGGGGCGTCTGTTAGTTGATAAAAACCAGCCAAAAACCGTTCATAATCACCGGACTGACGTAAAATTCTTGTTAATTTCTCCTCCATTACCTTTTGGTCCTGTTCCGATGTGGTAATATAGTAACTTTCAATACATTCAAAGTAATGGAGCGGGAAAATTAACCTGGAATATAATAATCGCCAAGAAAAAGGCGACAATGGTGCAATACTTTGATACTCTTCAAAAAAGTGCTTTAATTCCACATCATAGGTTTGGGAGTTGCGCAGATATCTTTCCCTAGTCCACTCAGCTATGTCACGGCTGCGATGGTCAAATACCCAGTCAAACGGGTTTTTAATCATATAATTATTGAGCGGTCCCCAGGTTTTTTGCGTAAAACGTTCATGACAAACGGTGCCGCTATCCGTCTCAAGTGGATTATCATCAATCTCTGTATCCACTAAATATTGTATCGCGTTCTCCGTTAAGCCAAGATAATAGGGGAAGGAATCAATAAACATCCGTTGAAATTCGTGTTCAGGTGTTTGAAAGAGAAGATCATTCCATACCTTTTCCATTTGCTCCAGCCGCTTTTCCCATAAAGACTTCCATTGCCCAATCCTGCTTGACCTCTCTATTTGAAAGGGGACTTTTCTGCCTCGCTCATGGAATTTTGCCAATTTCCTGCCCAATTTTATTTTTTTATGTTCTTCAATTTGCCGATTAGCAAGGACACAATATTTATTTTTTTCCCATTCCGTAATTAAATGGCCTTCTTTCGACGGCAAAAAGACGGGGACATTTTGATCACCATAATTTCGTAAATGCTCTGCGATTTTTTCAAGTTCCGCAATATCTTCTTCTTCCTTACCCGTTGGTTTGGAGATTAAATAGAGCCAGCCATTTCCTCTTAACGCATCATACGTATCTAGTTTTACATATTCATCGACCGTAATACCGTATTGATTTTCAAGCATTTTTTGAAGCATGGGTTCCACCTCATATCTTTCCCTTTTCTTAACTCATATATATGTTTTAGATTAGAAAACTTGTTCCTGAATAACATAGAAAAATGAAGGATAATATAAGGCTTTAACCATGCTCTTTTTTAGGATTCCTTTGCATAAGTTAGAATAATACAGTATATATTTAGTGAAAATCCATAGAAAAGGTGATCAAAGGAATGGCAGACGACAAAAATGTAAATCTAACCGAAGAAACTGCACGCAGATGGCTGAAAGAAAGAGGCGTCAAAATTAAGGATATCGCTGATTTAGTTTTCTTTTTGCAGGAAAAATATCACGAAAATTTAAAAATGGAAGACTGTTTAGCCAACGTGGAACGCGTGCTTTCGAAACGAGAGGTTCAGAACGCCATTTTAACAGGAATACAGCTGGATGTACTCGCCGAAAAAGGAATGCTAGAGGAGCCTCTTCAAGCGATTATTGGTTCAGATGAAAGCCTCTATGGTGTCGATGAAATTCTAGCCTTTTCGATTGTTAATGTTTACGGTTCGATTGGTTTTACTAATTACGGTTACATCGATAAGTTAAAGCCTGGAATATTAGCGCATTTAAATGATAAATCAACAGGCGAGTGCCACACGTTTTTAGATGATATCGTTGGGGCAATTGCAGCCGCCGCATCGAGCAGACTCGCACACCGGGCTGCACGAGAAGGAAAGTCATGAAGAAAAGGATGGGTTGCCCCATCCTTTTTTAGCGATACGATTGTATAAGTTTCTGAACTTAGATTACTGTCTAGCTCCAGCACCCAGCGGCTAGTGTCCTTCGCTCTTATCCCTACGATAAGTCAACATCGAATCGACTTGAGCTCCGTGTTTCCTTTATCTCAGTCAAAGCGCTCCACAAGGAACACTTCGGCAGCATAAACATCGCACGAAGGAAAAGCGTTAGCTTTTTCGAGGAGGCCATACGCCGCTAAACGGGCGCTTCCACTTTATTAAATTTCCCATTGATCTAAGGAATCAATCGCGTAGGTTGGCATACGGTCATATCCAGATAACAGTTCTTTCGTCGTTACACCTGTATGTACTAATAATGTATCCATACCAGCATTCATGCCTGCTAAGATATCGGTGTCATAATAATCGCCAACCATTAATGTCTCTTCTTTAGATGTCCCTAACACCTTTAAAGCCTGTTCCATAATTATTGATTCGGGCTTACCTATAAAAATCGGCTTGGTTTGTGTGGAAACGGTAATGACGGAGGTTAGTGAACCATTCCCTGGAAGCAGCCCTCTTTCTGTAGGAATGGCGATATCGCCATTTGTTGAAATGAACGTTGCGCCGTTGCGAATGGCCAAACAGGCAACCGTCAATTTTTCATAACTGATGTCCCGGTCTATTCCTATGGCGACAAACTCAGCATCTTCTCCGCCAAATCTAAGTCCCTTTTCTTCAATTGCCGTCCGAAGCCCCTCTTCCCCAATCACATAAACTGCCGCATCATTCTTTCGTTCATAGATGTAATTAGCAGTCGCTTGGCTGGTTGTAAAAACTTGCTTTTCTTCCGCGGGGATATCAAACTGGGTCAGCTTTTCAGCAACCTGTGCCGGTGTCCTTGACGAATTATTTGTTACAAAAAGATAGGGTATCTGGTTATCCTGGAGCTTCTTCACGAAGTCTGATGCGGCTTCAATTCGTTCTGATCCTTTATACATCGTCCCGTCCAAATCAATTAAATAACCTTTGTATTTTTTCATAAATATCACTCCTAAAAATATTCTTTCCAAATATAGCAAAAAGACCGCACAAACGGTCTTATGATCAATTTTTAAACGCCGACACTGGTCCTAACTCCGTTGCGAGATACTCACGGACATTAGTCGCAAAATTCACCAACTCATGTACATGCTTTGAAAAAGTCTCCTGAAGTTCATGATGGTCCACATCTGTATACAATTGAACAAGCTTTTTCCGATAGAGGATTAGGATTTTTAATCCATTGCCCGTTTCAGTTGAGATTACTTTTTCATCCATTAATATATCAATGATGTCTTCATAACTCCCTGGGTCACGCATAATAAACCCATCAATCATCGCATTTCCCACGTCCAAAACGGACTCAATCATCATATGGTTCAATCGTTCTAATGCTGCCTTTTCAAGTGGGGTGGACCACTCTTTTTGACTTAAAAAGAGTTGAATTTGCCTCTCTAAATATTTCAGTATCTCTTCAATTTTTTCCCTATCAACAAAATACATATGATCACCTTTCTCGATTTTTCTAGGATGTTATATTTTCACAAAAGCAGACGGTCGTGCATAAAAGAATCCTTGAGCTAAGTCAACATTATTTCTCCTGAGCACAGATGCCTCATCCTCATTTTCGATGCCTTCTGCAACCACTAGGGAACCCGCTTCTCTTGCAATCAGCATTAACCCCTGTAACATAGATTCTTTCACCGTATTTTTATCAATATTTGAAATAACAGAACGGTCGATTTTAATAATATCCGGCATGATGTCACTAATAATACTCAAACTAGAGTACCCTGATCCTGTATCGTCCATGGCAATTTTATACCCCATTAAACGAAGCATCTTAATGTTATAGATAAAATTCTTTAAACCATCAATTGAATCATTTTCCGTTATTTCAATCGTAATCTGCTGGGGAGAAATACTTGCATATGGCTGCATTAGTTTTTTTATATCACGCGTAAATCGAATATTTCCAAGTGTTAAAGGGGTACAATTAACAAAGATATTTTTCCGGCACCTCGTTTCCTTAATTTGTCTTAGGACTTTCTCAAGGACGAGCATTTCAAGTTCATAAAGCATTCCTGTTTGTCTCGCAACCGAAAAAAGTGATAATGGGCTCTCTAATACAGTTCCAATTGGCCCGCGGGTAAGCATTTCTAAAGCCCAAACTTCTTTTGTTGCTACATCTATAATTGGTTGGGCTAATATTTTAATATCCTTCTTAGAGATAATTTGTTTGATAGAATAAACCATTTCCGTCCATTCCGATTTGACTCTTTTTTCAGCCATCGCAATCGCCTGCCGTCGGGCACTTTCAACGGAATGAATAATGGAATAATTCTTTTTTTCAACAAACATATAACCTGATTCAAACTCAGGCTGAAGGGACGGATAAAGTTGATGAAGACTTTTTTCCACGTTGTAAATTATATTACCCATGATCATATTTATTTCAGAGAGAGAATGGTGAAGATAATCCACTTTAATGATTAGGGTCAGTCCCTCATAGTAATAATCATGCAGGGTGATGATATCTTGCTTGGAAATTTGCTGTTCGATCGTCTTACGAAAGGCTTTTTTTATTTGCTTATGTAATTGTCCATACTGGTATGGACCCAATTGCTCTGTTATTTCGTTCATATCCTTTAAATTGAAGACAATCACTGCCACTTCATGCCCATTGTTAATGGCCGCTGTTACGCCTTCCGATACAGGATTTCGCAATATAAATGGAGGAGGATAAAAACGAATTGACGAAAGAGGCAACAAAATCTTTCCCCATTGCATTACATTTTTGACCTTTTCCATGTAACGACGGATCATTCAATCATTCCTCTCGGTGTCAACTTTCGAGAATTTAGAATTTAGGTTAATTGTAGCATAATTTGACATCCTTCGCGTTTTTCGATTCATAAAAACTTATGAAATTTGTGTAAAATTCTGGACTCCCCTAGATTGGCTTTATTTGTTACTATAGAGAAGATGTAGAAACTTATCTATTTTTAATTAAAGGAGACCATTTAATGACAGAACGTTTTTTCTTATACGATGATACAGTAGATACAAAAACCAGATTTGTCAGCTTTGTTGGGGAAAATCAACGCTTTGATTTAGCGATTGTTCAAAGTGACCGCCATTACGGGAAGCATCTTGTTTTAGATATGCAAGGAAACCGGTTCGCGATTATCGGCTTAGATGACCTGCAAGAGGAAGGTTATTTAGAGTACGCTTTTCAATTAAATGAGGAAGATGCTGAGGAATTAAGATCCTTTTTGATGGAATTATTATAATGGTTAGTCATGAATTTCACTCCCTTTGAAAATAATAGTGCTAAAGGGGGCGTTTCTATGACAGAAAAATATACGGAATTATCCAATGTTGAAAAACAAAGGAACTTTCTTACGGCAGAGGAATTTCCAGAAGGTCCATTTGGTTCTCCTCTTCGTCAAGACGAACCGGTTCAGAACAAAAGTACTCCTTGGGAAGAAGGGCAACGGCCATACAGTGCCTTTAATTATGAAAATAAAACCCTTCATCAGGAACTTCCTCGGCAAATGGACGGGGCACATCCAACCCATGATGATCCCGAAAAAGACCAACAGCCGCCTTATACAGAAAACACATAAAAGAAGGGCCAGTTCGCTGACCCTTCTTTTATTTTTTCACTTTTTTCAAAACAAAATAAGCACAGCCAAAATTACAGTATTCATAAAGATATTCGCTCAGCGTGCTAATTTTTGTATCGAAGGTTGCTTTTTGGTTTTGGTCGTCGAAAAATCCCTTTAATCGGAGTTGCCCATATCCCCAATCACCAACCACATAATCATATCTTGTTAAAATATCACTAAACCTTGCTTTAAGGGCTTCTTCATTAAATCCGTTACGATGTTCTTGGACAATTTCATAAACGGCGTTGTTCATTATTATCATGATATTTCACCTCTTTTGCCAGCTAATTCCTAATACCCATTATAACCGATTCCCCATCAATTACTAAGAAAAAAAATCCGCTTAATGGCTATTCTAAGTAAAGGAGGTGTTTAAGTTGAAAAAATTAGTCATAATCTTGGGATTATGTACAATAACAGCTTTAACAGGATGCACTAAGGATATGGGCAATCGAGATGTTTATGAAGAAAGCGGTAATACGATTAATGTAAACAATAAAAGGCATGACCTTTACAATGAAGGGGCTAGCCGGGGTGTCCGTAATGTAAGTAACAATTATGGCTTTGTCCGTCATCAAAAGAGTCCGCTTATGAACGACAATACAGCTAATGACCATTATACGGCATTAGACCGTGAACAGGCGGCAAATATCATTAGTAAATTAAGTACCAATATTCCCAATGTAAATGACGTGGCAACACTTGTCACAGACCAAGAAGTATTAATAGCCTATACGACCGATTCAAAGGATCGCAATTTAACAGCGGATCAAGTGAAGAAAACAGCGATGTCCGCAGTCCCAAGATATTACCATGTCTACGTTTCGGACAATAAAGTGTTAATGAGGGATGTAGAAAATCTTGCAAACCTTGATTCGACAAGCCGAAACGCCCGTAATTTGGTCAATGGGTTAATAACACAGATGAAAAAATCACCACAAGGGCAGCGAATCAATGCCAGTGAAGACGAAAATGGACGAACAGCGGATGATAATATAGGCAGAAATAATCAATAAAACAAAGAGTTCAGTCACTTTGACTGAACTCTTGTTTTATGCTTCTTGTGCCTTCTCTTCCCCAAGCATTTGCTTGTGTTTCGCGGCTGCGTTAACTTGCTCATCGGCATGATAAGAGGAGCGGACGAGCGGGCCAGCTTCACAATGACTAAACCCTTTACTTAGCGCAATTTGCTGTAATTCTTTGAATTCATCTGGACTATAATATTTTTCAACCTTTAGATGACTTTTTGTTGGCTGTAAATATTGACCAATCGTCATAATATCCACATGATTAGCTCTTAAATCTTCCATTACTTCGATAATTTCTTCCTTGGTTTCCCCAAGTCCAACCATTAAGCTCGACTTTGTTGGGATATTGGGCTGCATTTCTTTGGCACGACGAAGGAACTCAAGGGAACGATCGTATTTAGCCCGAGCCCTTACTCTAGGGGTCAACCGTTTAACTGTCTCGATGTTATGATTTAAAATATCGGGTTTTGCATCCATTAACAAACGTAGATTTTCTTCTTTTCCACCCATATCTGAAGGAAGAACTTCAATGCTTGTAAACGGATTTTTACGGCGAATCGCTCGGACTGTTTCAGCAAAGACAGCTGCCCCGCCGTCCCTTAGATCATCACGGGCTACCGCAGTGACAACGACATGTTTTAAGTTCATCAATTGAACAGAGTCGGCCACTCTTTCTGGTTCTTGCAAATCCAACTCGGTAGGCAAGCCTGTTTTAACCGCGCAAAAACGGCAGGCACGGGTACATGTATCCCCAAGGATCATAAAAGTAGCCGTACGTCTTTCTGCCCAGCATTCATGAATATTAGGACAACGTGCTTCTTCACAAACCGTGTGGAGATTTTTTTCACGCATCATTTTCTTTAAGCCTGTATAGGACTCATTGGTGTTAAGTTTTATTTTTAACCAATCCGGTTTTCTTAAAATATCTTCCTTCTTACTCATCTATTGCTACACCCCTTGAAGCTAGAAATGGATCTTCTTTGTCACTTTAACATACTGAAAAAATATCGACAAGCAAATCGGTTCATATTATCAGGAAGAACCGTCTGAAATCAACAAAAATCATGTTTACCATTTATTAACCATAATGAAATGGTTTAGAAAACATAAACTAACCTTGTACATTAATTGGAAGGAGGATTCTTGTGCGGGCTGTTCTATTATTGGGAACTTTTCTTTTATTCTTTACCACTTCATGGTCTGTTACGGATGTTCATGCTGCTGAGACAAATGAACCTAATCCATACCAGGAACGAATGAAGCTGTATAAGAAAGTTGAAACAGTTACACAAATTCCTTGGTACTATTTAGCGGCCATTGATCAATACGAAAGAAGCATCCGTCAAGTCCGCAGAGACTTACCTAAACCAGATAGCGTCATTGGCATCTATTTTCGCCCGGAAGAATGGGCGGGTTTATCGAATCCAAATCCATTGGAAGAAAACCCAGCTATCCTCCAGTTTTTTGATGGAAAGGGTGTGGATGGGGATGGAGATGGGAAAGCAAGTCAAAAAAATGATGAGGATGTCCTCTATGCGTTTGCTAATTATCTCCTATCATACGGTGTCGATCATGATAATATAAAAATCGGCTTATGGAATTACTATCATCGCGATAAGACGGTTAGTATCATTGCTGGAAAAGCAAAACTCTATAAACATTTTGGTCGAATTGATTTAGATACACAAGTATTCCCAGTCCCAATCCGCAGCAATCACAGCTACCGAAGTACCTGGGGGTCTGCCCGCGGCTGGGGAGGCAGGAGAATTCATGAAGGTACCGATATTTTTGCAGGTTACGGCGTTCCGGTCCGAGCGACAAACTATGGCATTATTGAAATGAAAGGCTGGAACAAGTTTGGCGGTTGGAGAATCGGCATTCGCGATGTGAATAATACGTATCATTACTTCGCCCACTTAAGCGGTTTTGCTAAAGACTTAAAAATCGGTCAAGTGGTTGAGCCGGGGATGATTATTGGCGGTGTAGGAAGTTCTGGTTACGGCCCTCCGGGAACCTCAGGTAAATTTCCGCCTCATTTACATTATGGGATGTACAAAGACAATGGGGTGACCGAATGGTCTTTTGACCCATACCCTCATTTAGCCAAATGGAAGCGAATTGAACGGATGAATGCTCGTAAAAAATAGGACTTTCCATAGTGGATCGTCCTATTTTTTCGTATCCGATTTTTTGGTGTCAGTCTGTTTATCAGGAAGTTGGATCGATGGAGTAATCCCGCCGCCGCCATTATAGAATTGCGGAACATCCCCTTGGATTAGCGAACCGTCGACAGGAATACTTTGCGTCAACTTTGTGATCTTAGTAGCAAACGGGGTTATGATTTGCACAGATACTTCGATATGAATGGAAACATCGACCCAGGTATTATTTATCCCTACTTCTTTTGTTTCTATTTTTACATCTGGCTCCACTTCACCAATAGCATGAAACTTGACTGGAATTTTCGGTCCTAAATTTCCTAATAAAGTAATATTGGTGGCTTGACCGAGCGGGACGTACCAAATAATTCCGTCTTCTTTCTCTGAGTTGTGTGTTTCAATTTCTACATCTGTTAACTGCTCAAGCGAAGCAAGATCGCCTTTTTTCGCTGCCTTCAGATTCTTTTGAATTTGTGCGGTTGTTTCCGCTAAGACCCGGTTTATATAAACAGTATTGAGCTTGACGTTTGATGCCTTTCCATTTTCACTAGGCAGAATCACAATGACATCATTGTCTTCCCCAGTATCTGTCGTCCGTTTTGTAATCGCCTTATTGATGACTAACGAAGCAATATTTCGGGTTTCAGAGGTAGCAATTCTCATTAAAGTTGGTTCAATCCCCTTATTAACAAGCCATAATCCTGTTGCAGTAGACAAGAGAAAAAAGACAACCGTCAATAACATGACATAACGGAAAGGCAACGGTCCCTTCTTAGGTCGCCGTATGCGGAACTTCGCCAAAAAAATCACCCCTTCAAGCTATATGTATGCTTTAAAAAGGGGAACTAGCCTAAAAACTTGGCTAAAAATAATCTTCTATACACATATACCTATAGGCGAAACTCATTCATACATCCATAGAAAAAAGCCTGCTTTCTATAGCAAGCTTTTTAAATCATTTTCATTAATGCGTCCTTGCCAATCATTCCCGGATGAATGCCTAATTCCTCCGCCTGATAGGTAACCGACTCTAACGGGGCATTCAGAAGCTGTTCTATTGTCCTTACTCCTACGGCACGACCGGCAATAATGTTACGGTCTTTTAGTTTTTCGTTTAATAACCCTATATCTAAAGCTCCGCACATGATATATCCTTTATCATTAGAGACAGACAGCAAGGTTGTTTTAGGAAGTAATACGGATACAGCGATAAACGTATGACCATTTATATTAATGGGTGAAAGATCAACCACAAATTCCCCACACTCCTTTCCTCTCTAACACATTATGATTAGAAACGAAAAAGCGTGTTATGTGCTATGATTGCTTTTGTAATTTCCATTTTAATATATCCCGAAGGAATTCCGGTAAGAAATAATTCTTTTCCTTATGAGGAAGAACATCTTTGAAAAAGTGACCAAACGTGAACATATCCGGAAGGGCTAATGTGTAACTTCGTTCATAGTCCACTTCCTTCCCATCTACGAGAATATTTTCACCATCCACACTAATTCGATCATAGACAAATGCCCCTAAAAGTGTTCCTCTGAACCCAAGACCTTTAATATGCCGATGGACTAAGTCTTCATTTTTTGTTTGCTGCACAACCTTTTCTAATTCTTTTCCAGTTAGTTCTACTACACAAGGATTAATTGGATGCGGACAGATAGTGAGCAAATCATAAACCGTCACCTCCCCTTTTAAAGGCCCTAATAGAAGGCCGGCATTAATCATCCCACAATCGGAGTTACACCATTCTCTTAACGCTTGGCAAAGCATTCGGGAGAACTCTGTCTCCTGAAATAGGTCAGTTTCCAGCGGAGTTGTTAAGGTGGTTACCTTTTGATTTAACAAAGATTTTCCTTTTGAAAAATAACCATCAATTTGTTCCTGCTCATTCTGAACCTTAGGTAGGTCATTGCTATTGTATAAAGCAGCTTGCTCATCAATAATGGTTTTCGAATCGTTCAAGTTGAGAGTCACGTGCCCAACAAAATGTCCAAACTTTCCGGCAGCGCCAAGGAGAGTATTACCTACGAACTTTCCTTTTTCAAGAAAATGATGGGTATGTGAGCCGAGAATGACATCAATGTCCGGGCATTCAACTGCTATCGATTCATCCTCTTCAAGACCGAGATGGGAAAGTAAAATGATGATATCTGATTCCGCTTTTAATGGTTCTATCCATTTTTTTAGCTCTTTGACCGGTTCGGTTATCTTCCAGCCTAATAATCCATATAAATGCGCAAAGGGAGCGGTTAGACCGATGACACCCACCCTGGTGCCCTTATTTGTTCGGTAAACCTTATATGGCTTTGCCCAGTGAGGATATCCTTCGTAGGGCTGGTAAAGGTTGGCTAGTAGAACATCAAACTGGGCATGTTCATAAAGTTGATTTAAATCGTCATATGGGAGGTTAACCCCTTCATTATTTCCAATCGTTACAGCTGTATACTGACATTCATTTAGAAGATCAATGTTTCCCTTTCCCTTGGTTGCCTCTGTGAAAGGATGCCAGCGATCAATAAAATCGCCAATATCAAATAGAAACATATCCTCTTCTATTTGCTGATGCATTTCTTGTTTACCAGCTAGGAACTGTTTAATTCGCGGCCAGTTTTCTAAGTGACTGTGGACATCATTTGTATGATAAATATGTATCGTTTCCATCCTATCCCTACCCAAAAATTCCTTGATAAATTAATCGAATCCCAACAATGATAAGAATCGTTCGTAATATGAAGACAATCGTTTTACTCTTAAGCTTTGTATTTAAATAAACACCTAATTTGGCGCCAATCCAAGCCCCAGGAACCAATGCAAGAGCATACATCCAGTTAACATTTCCTAAGGTAATATGCGTAATCGAGCTCAGCAATGAGGTGGGTAAAATCATAAACATCGATGTAGCTACCGCTACATGTGGCGGAAAAAAGAATACCAAAATCATCGTCGGAACCATTAAGGAACCGCCGCCGACACCAAATACCCCCGATAAAAAACCAACAATAAAGGCAATCAAGATGCCAATTAGTGGGTTATATCCGTATTCAAACGTATTTCCCCTTTTATCTGTATACGTACGGATGATTCCCCGATCCTTCTGATAAGGCAATGGCTTTAATTTATCCTTTAGTAATAAAATAATCGAAATAAAAATAATAAAGAGCCCAAAAAAGATATTGAACGTCCTCAAATGTAAACCTTCCGTTACCCACGCACCCAGGATACTCCCCGGACCGCTTCCAATCAGAAAAATCAAGCCGCTTTTATAATCAACGGTTTTGTGTTTCAAATAAGCTAAAGTGGACGACAAACCTGTAAAAATCATCGTAAACAAAGAGGTCCCCACCGCAACCTGTGGTGTAATATGCCCAAAAGCGGGTAGGGTGGATAAATAAAGCAATGAGGGGACAATGACAATGCCTCCTCCTAACCCAATGAGCGAGCCTAATGAGCTTGCAATTAAGCCAATAAAAACGATTAAAATCCATTCCATGGTTTTCCTTCTCCTTCCCTCTGTCTGTTATGTATGCTGTTTTATAATAAATCTAGCTGCCGTGGAGCAAGGTCTTCATATTCAATGTGTAAAAGATTAATCATTTCCTTGGCATTCGCTGCCGCATCTCCGCCTGAGTTATTGTTAAAAAGGAGATAGATATCCTTTGTGTCCTTGGCTAACAACAGAATTGAATTTGCCCATTCTTCTAGCTCTTGCTGGTTATAGCGGTATAGGTATCGAACCTCACGCCAATCCACTCCCACTCGTTTTTGCCAGCCATGAAAATTGCGGCCGTGAAAACGGACGAGGACCTTCTCTGGGAAAGTCGACTGTAAAACGGTTGGGATGGAACCTTCTCCAGATTGTGGTTCATCACAAATACTGTGGATCCATTCTTCTTTCCTCATAAACTCTATTGTTTTTTGACGATACTGTGGGGCGAACCAAGACTGGTGTCTGAACTCTAATGCACACGGGAGATCCCCCATCTCATGCTTGCACCATCTTAGGTATTGGACATTTTCTTTCG
>Ga0209795_10000602_pt1 | contig 26378 bp, 27 predicted proteins | sample AgamicOrMarz_FD_187166 | JGI IMG/M metagenome (GOLD analysis project Ga0209795, IMG submission 187166) | Agave microbial communities from Guanajuato, Mexico - Or.Ma.rz (SPAdes) (version 2) | ecosystem: Host-associated > Plants > Phyllosphere > Phylloplane/Leaf | place: Guanajuato, Mexico...
TAAGCGAATGTCTTTCTTAACGTATGTGTACCGATATCTAACGAAAGGCCAGCACGTTCAGCGGCGGCATTTAGTATACGGTATGCTTGAATTCGCGAAATGGCTTTATCGCCTTTACGGGACGGAAACAGCCAGTCGGTAGCTTTCGCATCTGCGGGTAATAAATCGTTTAGCGCTTTCTTAATCGAATCGTTAAGTAAGAAATCTTTCGCCTTACTCGTTTTAGTTTCGCGTAGGAATAGCGTATCTTTACCACGAACATCGCCGACCTTAAGTTTTAGTATGTCGGATATCCTTAACGCTGAATTTATGCCGAAAATAAACAGTAATTTGTCGCGCGGATTACCTAGCGCAGCTTTCATTTTATTAATTTCGCTTTTCTTACGGATTGGTTGGACGATATTCATATCGGAATCCCCCTTCGTAACGTACTCTCGTTTTGTTACATTCAATATAACACGATACATAATCGCAAGTCAACGATAAATTAGAAAAATATTCCGAAAGAGAGGAGGCGATAGTATTGGCGTGGACTAACGGTAATTGGAGCGATGCAAAAACCCGCAGAAAAGAAATCAATAAGCTGCGCCAGTACATCGTCCCTAGAACGCGTAATATCGATAAACTAACCGCCGATGAAAAGCGCGATCTTGCGATGTATATTCGCGAGTTAAAACGTTTAGAGGCGATTGAGCGCGGCGATACCGACCTGTTATTCTTCGCTTATAATTGGTTCGGTGAAAACGCCAATCCCGATAATAGCGGAAACTGGATTCCGGCATTCGAGCATGACGACGACATAACCACGATAACAAAACACGCGCCCGACTTTCATCACGAAATCTGCGACATCATGAACGTAGTTTCGAACGAAGAAATCAATAAGCGCGTAGTTGTTGCGGCGCCACGTTCGCATGCTAAGTCGAGCTTCTTATCGAAAGCATTTCCGATACATGAAATCGTTTATCGTAAGCGTAAATACATCATTATTATCTCGGAAACGCCGTCAGTTGCTAGCGCTAACCTCGAATGGATTAAGTTACAGCTGCAAGGCAACGAAAAGTTAATTCGCGACTTCGGTCAGATTCTTTCGCCAAAACAGCAGATGAATCCGAAGGATAATAGCGGAGAGTTTATCGCCTGGGAAGACCTCGGTAACGGTAAACAGAAGATGCTTACGCTAGTGCAGGCTGCTTCGTCAGGGCAAGCGCTACGCGGACGTAACTGGAACGGAAATCGACCGGACTTAATTGTCTGCGATGATTTAGAAGATAAACGGAACACGAATACGGAGCAGCTTCGTCAGGAACTAAAAGATTGGTTCCGCCAGGTAGTAATTCCGTTAGGTGATCCGGAAGGTAAAAAGACTGCTACCGTATTTATGGGTACGACAGTCCATCACGAAAGCTTGTTAATTGACGTCATGAAACACCGTGCCGACTTCGAGGCTAAACGATATCAAGCGATTATCGATATGCCCGAACGAATGGACCTGTGGGAAGAATGCCGTCAGATATACGTAAATAGAGAAGATCCTCGCTCGGCCAAAACGGCGGAGCTTTTTTATATTGCGAACAAAGACGAAATGGACCGCGGCGCTAACGTCCTTTGGCCCGAAGTACAGCCGTTATTTAAGCTAATGGCGTGGAAATGGGACAATGGCAGTAAAGCTTTTAATACGGAATACATGAATAATCCGATCGATACGGAGTCCATGCTATTTAATCCCGATAAATTCACGTATTGGGACGACAAGGATCCAGCGCGTCAGTTTCCGCATAAAGACTATACGATTGCACTCGGAATTGACTTTGCGATGGGTAAACAACGTGGAGATTACTCTGCGATTACAGCCGTTGCAAGACATCGAGAAACAGGCGTAGCTTACGTAATCGATTCGTATGGTGACCGCGTTCATCCTGACGTTTTCATGGAAGTTATCGTTAATAAAGTACGAGATTTACAGCCGGACGTAATAGGAGCAGAGGCGCAGATGGCGCAGGAGTTCTTCGTAGATAAGCTTAAAGAACGCCTGACGGTTATAGGTTATCCGGCGCACAATCGCGTTAAAAAGGTCTTCCAACGTAGCCGAAAAGAGCTTCGTATTGAGGCCATGCTACCGGATATCGAAACCGGAAAGATACAGTTCTCACGAAGACATGCGTTATTGCTCGAACAGTTCGAACGATATGGCGCTGACCATGACGACCTTGTCGATAGCTGCGAGATTTCCGTATCAGTATCGAAACAAGGTAAACGTAAGGTACGTCAGAAGCCTTCGTGGATGTAAAGAATCCCGATTAGTAGCAGAAGTCTTTTCTATATTGATTATTTAAATATATGTGCTAAATGAAAAACATAAAAAGGAAGGAGGTCGTTTCATGGCATTATTCGAAACCGGTAAGCAGTTTCCGCCCGAAGATTCGATACAAAGGCTCGCTAAATATAGCCGAATGCGTAAGTTCTTCAAAGGTCAGCAATGGGAAGTATACGATCGAGCGCGATTACTCTTAAAAGATTCGCCGCAAAAACCGCAACTAGACGTTTTATACATCGCAATTAACTTGCCGTATATCCTGACATTAAAACCTGCCGATCTACTTGTCGGAGATGCACCGATTTACGAAGCGGGCAAGCCGGACAGTAGCGACGAGCAAGTAACGCTCAACAAATACGTTGAAGAAAACGACCTAAACACTTTGATTTACGAAAGCGCAACGTCAAACGGTTATCGCGGCGACAGTTTCGTAAAAGTACGTTATGGATATCGCCAGGACTACTCGGAACTCACGCGTTTAGGACTAGACGTACCGGAAGACGTTGAAATGGAGCCGATTATTGAGCACGTCAACGCTTCGTATGTATTTCCGGAAACAAGTAACGGCGACGTAAAGAAGTTTAAGGCGGTCAATATTGCGCAGATTGAATGGGTTGAGACTCGTAACGATGAGATTCCGTACCTAAACATCGAGCGACACATTCCCGGCTACATCATTTACGAAAGATATCGCTTGATTACGCGCCCAGAAGTTGGCGTAGACAATACGTACGGTTATCCGATTACGCTTTACACAATCGGCGACAAAGTAGCGACGGGCCGTGACGAAGATATCGTCGAAACAGGACTTTCGCATATTCCGGTGTTTCATATTCCGTATTCAAGCGTGGATGACGACTGGCAAGGCGATGGCTTTATCGAAAAGATTGAGAAGGCGCTACAAGCTATCGAAGACCGCATCGCACAGCTCGATTTTATCTTAATGAAACATAGCGATCCAACGCTATACGGGCCCGAATTAGAAGGCGTAGGAAACAGCGTTAGTTTTGGCGGGAAATACATTCCGATTACGAAAGAAGACGCAACGCCAGGCGCTATTACGTGGGATGGTCAATTAGATTACGTATTCAAAGAAATCAACTTCCTAGTTTCGTATATCTTCCAAATGAGCGAAACGCCGCAATGGTTATTCGGTACAACAATGGCGGATGGTGACTCAGGCGGAACAGGAACGTCACATACAGACGGCGCAGCAATCAAAGCGCGCTTCATGCCGATACTTTCGAAGGTTCGCAGGATCCGCAACCACTACGACAAGGCGATTCGCGACGCATTATATACGTGCTACCTTTTCGATTCACAATTCGGTGAATACGAAGGCGAGTCGGTCTATCCGAAGATCATGTGGAAAGACGGAATCCCTAAAAACGAAAAAGAAGAGGCCGAAATCATGCAAATTCGTACGTCAGGTAAATCTACGTTAGATGTTCAGTCGGCAATCAAGCGCCAGGACGAAGTAGACGACGACAAAGCGAAGGAAATCATGAGCCGCATCGAAGACGACGAAACAGCCGCAACTGGCTTCGTTGATTCTTCCGTTTTCAATCAAAATACAACGCCAACAACAACGGAGGAGGCGACTGAGTAATGCGAGAATTACCGCCTCCGAATTACGAATATGAGATTTCGAAGCTAGTGAATGCGTATAAACAGGCGATGCTTGATATACAGCGCGAACTACAACGAATGGACCTCAACGATTTTCAACGAGCCACAGCGAACGCAACGTTAAAGTCAATCGCTGACATACTCGCACAACTTGACGAAACAACTAGCGCATGGATTCAGACGAACGTGCCAGTCGCAGTTAACGACGGTATAGTACGGTCAATCATTGCGCTAGAGATCGTCTCAACAGTAGTCGAAGCAGAAAACATCGTTAAGTTTAGTCGACTTAACAGCGACCTTATTAAAGCGGTCGTTGCCGATACGCAAGACGATTTACTGCAGGTTACGCAGAATGTAAGCCGCAAGGTTCGCACAACAATCCGGCAAGTTACGGCGGAAGTGCTTCGCGCAAACACTACTAAAGGTATAAACGGTACATCGGCGCTGACGAGCGATTTAGTAGCGAATTTACGCAAGCAATTAGGATCCGCAGTTGAAACCGGAATCATTGACGCAAGCAGAAGGCGCTGGAAGCCGGAAGTGTACGCCGAAATGGTTGTTCGAACGAAGATGCTACAGGCGCACAAAGAGGCGACCATTAACGATGGTATTAGTCGAGGCGCTAATTACGGAGTCATTTCGAGGCACGGCGCTAAAGATGCGTGTCGTAACTGGGAAGGCAAAATCGTAAAGCTGACGCCAGCGGCTGAAGGAGATTATCCGTATATCGGCGATCTACCTAACCGCGAAATATTTCATCCGAATTGCAAGCACGTAGTTAGTCCGGTGAAACGGCCTGACCGCGTATAAAATCCGCCTTACGGAATGGCTTTAAACTTTCGGATATTATGAGCGACGGCTCTAAAACGGTGGAGGTACGAAATGAGCGAAGAATTAAATGAGCAAGTACAAACAGAGCAAGTCGAAACAGAAGTAGTTACCGAACAAACTACGGTTGAGGAACCGGCAAATAAACCCGAAGTAAAAACGGTAACAATGACGCAGGAAGAACTCGACGCTTTAATCGGTCGTGAAAAAGGACGCGTTAAAAATAAATACGCTGACTACGGCGACTTAAAGGCTGCGGCTGAAGAACTTGCGAAACTTAAAGAAGAACGCGAACTGGCCGATTTAGGCGAAAAAGAACGCGCAGAAAAGCTCGCTCAGAAGTACGAAGCAGAAAAGACGGAAATTGCGCAGCAGTTAGAAGCGTTAAAAGAATCCGTCAAGAACGAACGTATTAAGAATGAATTTACTAAGGTTGCTACGGGACTTGGCGTTGCATACATCGATGATGCGCTTCAACTTGCCGACTTATCTGCAGTGTCAGTCGGAGAAGACGGCGAAATCGTTGGCGTAGAAGATGTCGTTAAAGGACTCGTTGAAAATAAACCGTTTTTAGTGGCGCAGAAGAAACCGCAGAAACCAATCGGCGAAAGTACGAACGGTGTTCGCGATACGTCAGAAAAAACGGCGCAACAATTACTTCAAGAAGCGGCAGACCGTTATAAACGAACAGGCAAGCCGGAAGATATGGTCGCTTACTCAAAATTAAAACGTGAATTAAATTCATAAGCAGACGTTCCCAAAACGGGGCGTCTTTTTTTAATTACTAAAACCCATTATTAGGAGGAAATATCACATGTCTAAAATCTTATCAGGCGCACTAGTAGGTAAACCGGAATCGGTAGTTGAAGAAATTCTTTTATTAAACCCACATCAAACTCCAATGCTTAACGTATTAGGATTTTCAGGTCCAGTATCACAAGTTGAACATGTACACTTCGAAGACGAAATGTATAGCGATGAATCTACAGTAGTTGGTGCTAAATTAGTAAGTGACACAACTGTCGTAGTTGCTGACGTTGAGCCTTTCCGTACTTCAAACGTTGTTAAAATCGGTGAGGAGCTATTACTTGTTACTGCAGTTAACGAAGGTACTAAAACATTAACTGTTACTCGCGGATATGCAGGTACAACAGCAGCAGCGATTGCTGACGGAGCTAAGATCGAATTCCAATTCGTAGAAGGCCAAGAAGGTCGTGACGCTCGCGATGCACGTTACAAAGCACGCGTTCGTAAATCTAACTTCACTCAAATCTTTGACGAAACTATTTCAATCACAGGTACATCTGCAGCCGTAAACAACTACGGTATTGACGATATCTACGAATACGAGAAAGCGAAAAAACAACTTGAATTAGCGCTTCAATTAGAAAAAGCGGTAATCAATGGTGTTAAATACGAAGCTCCAAACGGCTTAACTCGTCAAATGGGCGGATTACGTTCATTCGTTCAGACTAACGTTGTTACAGGTGGCGGTGCTCTAACTGATTCAATGATTAACGATGCTATGCAAAAAATCTACGAAAAAGGCGGATTCGCTTCTGGCGGAAACTTCAAAATCATCGTAGGTGCAAAACAAAAACGCGCAATCTCTAACTTCGAAAAATCTAACATCCGTTTAGATCGTCAAGATAACGGACGCGGTCAAGTTGTAGACCACTTCGTATCTGACTTCGGAGCAGCAGAAATCTTATTGAACAACAACTTAGCAGCTGACGAATTATTTGTAGTTGATACTAACCGTTTAGCAATCAAACCGTTACAAGGACGTGAATTCACTCACGAATACCTTGGTAAGAAAGGTGACTACTTCGAAGGAATGATCGTCGGAGAGTACACTTTAGAAGCTAAACAAGAGAAAGCTCACGCACGTATCAAATCTTTAGCTTAATTCGAAATACAATCGCCCGTAGCTTAAACGCTGCGGGTTTTCTTTTTAAGGCGGTGATTATATGGCAGTGTTCCAATCGAAACACGCAGAGCTCGGATTCTATGTAGACGGTGTTTTTAAATCGTTTAAGAATGGACGCTACGTAACCGAGGATAAAAAAGAAATCGAAGTACTTGAATCGTTAGTTGATGCAGAGAAAGCTGACGAACCAAAAGCGGAGGCCAAGCCGAAAACAGCACGCAAAACCTCCGCGAAATAAATAAACGGAGGTGCTTTACGTGTGGAACTTAACGGAAGCCAACGACTATATCAAATTTAACGCAATTGATAACGAAGATTTCCTCGACGCGGAAGACGATCGCAAGCAGCTGTTACTCAACGTTAGCAAGCGCACAATCGACCGCAAGTTTAAAGATATCGAAATCCCCAACGAAGCCTATTACTTATTCGGCGCTGCCCTTGGCGCAATCTACAACGACACGAACAAAATGGCGCAGCAAGGCGTTGCTAGTTTCGGAGTTTCCGGCATTAACTTTACGTTCAAAGACGGTATCGGCTCGAAGAATGGCGCACCGGTAGATTTAGCGGGTTTTATTCCCGACGAAGTATACGAAATGCTGGGCGTTAGTCGAGCGCGTACCGTGAAATGGACGGTGTTGTAAATGGCGTTAGTTCCTATGAAGCAGAAGGCAACACGTAAAAGACCAGGCGCAAAAGACGACTGGGGCAACGTTGTTAGCGAACCTAGCGAATTAGTCATGAAATGCCGAGCGGAAGAAACCGAAACCGTTGTACAAAATGCCATAGGCGAAGAAGTCGTTTCCGACGTGTACTTCCTGTTTGAAAAATTAGCGGATATTCGCTACGACGACGAAATCAGTTATACGAATGAACTAGGCGTGACAGTCGAACGAACTCCAATAAAAATCAAACCGATTCGTATGCCGAATGGTAAAGCGACGCTAACTCAGGTGTATGTGTAATGGCGATGGAATTTAAGCTAGACATTGACGAGTTCGTACGCGATTTAAGAGCGAATGCAAACGACGTTGAACGCGGTACCCGTGAATCGATGGACCAAATCAAAGACGACTGGATTCAGAAGTCTCGCGATGTGGCTCCGTTAGAAACAGGTAACTTGCGTAGACAGATACACGGTTTTACGGAGGGCTCGGGTGCTAATTCGAAAGTTATTGTAACCGGTAATGCGACAAACAGTTCGAGAGGATACGGTCGATTCAATTACGGTTATTACTTGCACGAAGAAGCTCCGGCCTCTACAAACCTATCTACGCCAGGTACAACGTTAAAATTCTTCGATGAAACAGCGCTAGTACGCGAACGTGAATGGATGCGTTGGCTTGAAGAGGACATTCGCCAGGCAGCAAGACGAAGGGGGTTTTAATACGTGGGCTTAATCGATGAAATCAACGCGATATCAGACGTAATCAAAACGGACTTTCCTACGATGAAAGTAAACAAGCAAAACGTGCCAGATAAGCCGACTAAAGGCGAAATCTGCGTTAGCGTTCAGCGGAATAACTCCGGCGTAGATACGTCCGCGAGCTACGTATTGAATCGCGAATATCAAATAGTTTATTTCGGACTCAGCAACGTTGATTTACTAACGAAAATTGACGCGCTAACGGACCGATTCAACAACATTATAAAAATACCAGTTCAAGGGGCCCGACATTTAACCGTCGAGTCTCTTTCTTTTTCTCAACCGTTTAAGACGGCGGATAATCTTGACGCAGTTATCGGCATTTTAGTCGGAACGACACGTAAAAGTGCGATTCCGGAGAGTAACGCTCAAATTATACAGCACGTCGAGTTTAAAACAACAGCAGATTACGCGCAATGGGGGCGGATAGACGGCTCGTTAACACCGGACGATACCTCGGACGACATGACGATGAGTGAAGTCGAATCCTTCAGAATGCGCGATCTAGAAAACGGCAAGTTCCTATAAAACGATAAGGAGTGATTAGATGGCAGCTCAGTGGGATCCAACGAATTTACCGATTCGCCCAGGTTTGTATGTCAATTTCAAAGACGCAGCAATCGCTCAGATTAATGGCGGTGATCGCGGAATCGTAGCAATGCCTTTATTCACATATACAGGCGGAACAGCTACAGCGAAAGAATTCTACACAATCGAAAACGAGGCAGAAGCGATTGAGTTATTCGGTTCTGCTAACGTACAGCCGATTAAGTTTGCGTTACAAGCAGGCGCAGCAGAAGTACTTGCTTATACGATGCCAGCGACACCAGCGGATACAGATTTCGCAGCAATGAGAGACGCGTTTGAAGCTCGACCGTTCAACGTTTTTGTATATCCGAAAGGTGCAACGGATGCGCAGGAGGACAGCACACTCACTTGGTGTAAAGCGAATGCAGACGAAGGTAAGCACTTTATGGTCGTGTTTGGTAGCGATGCAACTACGGACCAAGATCCGACATTAGGAAACGCTCGTTCAGCACGATTAGAAGACGACTATTCCGTAAACCTCATCGTAGGCGGAAACGTTTCCGGAATTAATTATCCTTCGAGAGAATACGCGCCTTATGTTGCGGGTCTTATTGCGGGCAAACAAATCAACGAATCTATTACGTATGCAGCTCTTCCTGTTGACGACGTTACTAAGCGTTTACGTAATAGCGAAATCAAGACGGCACTTCAAGCGGGTTCACTAGTATTCTCGCATGACGGCGAAAAAGTAAAAATCGAACAAGGTCTAACGACTAGCGGTAAGAAAATTCGTTCAATCCGTGCTCGCCAAGCCATCTCGACTGACTTAGCGAAAGCGGCGCGCGATAACTATATTGGTCAGATTTCGAATAACGAAGCCGGTCAAGTTTCGTTAATTGCGGCTATCTCAGCGTATTTAGAGACGCTCGAAGACGAAGACGTACTTATCTTACCAAACGAAGATGAAGGTCCGGCAGTTCAGCTAGATCCTTCGAAAGAATCCGTCGGTGACGCAGTGTTCTTACTGATTAGCTATACGGAAGTCGATTCGATGGAACGCATCTTCATTAACATTCAACTTTAAAAGGAGGCGGCCTAATTGACGTTAGATCCAACGAAAACTATCAACGGCTCATTCTGCAAAGTTTACTATAACGGTAAATGGATGACGAATGCTAAAGGCGTTGAACTACAAGCGGAAATTAACTACGAAGACATTCTTCGATCCGGTACTCGCGGTGTTGGTAAGAAAGCGACAACGATTGAGTATACTGGAACACTTACGAATTATAAAGTTACGCACGAACTAATTAAAGCAATCGCGCAAGTTACAGACGACACTAAAGGAGCCTTTGTTACGGAGCTACTATTCGGAATTAACGATCCGGAGAGTCCCGAATCAAAGGCTTATATTCGTGTGAAAGGCGTTCAATTCAATACGATTCCGATTTTGAACTACGAAGTTGGCTCAATCGTTGAGGAAGAACTTCCGTTCACATTTACTCGATTCATGTACGTATAAAAATGGCGGGCTTCGGCTCGTCTTTAAATTTGAAAGCAACCGAAAGGATGATTATAGATGGCTACGAAAAAATCAAACGCATTAGAGGCGTTATTGAGCGCTGATCCGAACGTACAGGAAAACGTACCTATCAAACGTTTAGGAGTAGATTTTGTAATTTCTGCAGTCGACCAAGATACGTTCGAAGCTGCGCAAGAAGAAGCGACATATGCAGGCGAAGTTAATCAAAAAGAACTAAACAACTTACTTATCGCTAAAAGCTGCATCGAGCCAGACTTCAACAACGAAGCCCTACTTAAAAAATACGGAGCAGCTGAAGCGAGCGACTGCGTTAATAAAGCGTTGAAATTCGGTGAGATCGCTACATTAGCGCAAAAGATTCTTGAACTTAGCGGATTCGATACAACGTTAGATCAAGCAAAAAAATAATTAGGGACAGTGACGAAGCGTGGACGATTCACGTAATCTCTCAACATTATAACATTCCGATGCATGAGGTTTATACGTGGACTAAGAAACAGAGATTAATGAGCTTCGCATCGATTGCTGTCCGTAACGAAGACGAAAAGAAAGAAGCGGAGAGGAGGTCGAAATAATTGGCGTATGATTTAACCGCCGTATTAACGCTTAGAGATAATTATACAAGTCGAATGCGTACTATTATCGCGCAGACTAGGCAGATGCAACGTACTTCAAATATCTTAGCAACAGGAGTTGTCGGATTAGGTTCAGCGATGTCAGCGACGTCAGCCGTCGGCATAGCAGCGGTTGGAGCATTAGGAGCAAGTTTCGCTGCGGCTGGTGCAGGCGCTTTAGCTTATGGCGTTGTTGCTACGTCCGCATTGACGAAGGTGTTTGATGCTGCAGAAGAAGTAGAGAAGATACAAGAAAAAATCGATAAAGCGGACACCGTCAAAGAACGCGTAAAGGCCCAAAAAGAGTTAGCAGCGTTGTATAAAGGTATGAGCATGGAGCAACGCGGAGCTTTAACGGATTTACAAGAGTTTAAAAGCTTTTGGGGCGGATTTGTTAAACAGTTTGAAAAGCCGGTATTCAAAGCATTTTCCGAAGGATTAAACGCCACACAAACGGTTTTAACTAAATTACAACCGACTATTTCAAGTGTAGCTGACGCAGTAGTTAGGCTAATGCAAAACTTTAACCAATCCCTAGAAGGATCCGCAGCAACAAAGTTCTTCGAGTGGTTAGAAACAAACGCAGCTAGAAGTTTAACGAATTTCGCGCAAGTTGCCACAAATACTTTTTCTGGTGTTATAAGTCTATTACAAGCTTTCCAGCCGTTAGGACTAAGCATAGAAACGAGTTTAGTTAGCCTTACACAAAGGTTCAACGAATGGGCGGCGAGTTTAAGTGGAACACAAGGATTTAAGGATTTCGTCGCATACGTTCAAACCAACGGCCCTAAGTTGTGGGATATATTAAAAAACGTGGGGAACACAATCGTAAACGTAGCGGCGGCACTAGCACCGTTCGGAAGTATTGTATTAACGGTAGCTGATAACGTTTCTAGTTTCTTAGAGAAGATTACATCGTCCAAAGAAGCATTAATCGGTATAGCAGCCGCAATAGTAACGTTTAGGGCAGGACTAGCAACGCTGACGATTATCCAAACGATTAATACGCTTTTAGCAGCATATCGCGCAGGTACATTACTCGCAACCGCGGCACAACTTGGTTTTAACGTAGCATTACTCGCCAACCCTATCGGTTTAGTTATCGCAGCAATCGCGGCACTAGTCGGAATCGGCGTAGTTTTAGTTCGCAATTGGGACACCGTAAAAGCAAAAGCGCAGCAGTTGTGGTCTAAATTCGGAAGTCTCATTACGAAAATACTCGCATTCTCCGGCCCTATTGGAGCGCTTATCGCAGGTGGTATTAAGCTTTGCCAAAACTGGGATACGATTAAGGCGAAAGCAGGCGCAGTATTCGGAGCAGTCGGCGATTGGATTGACGGAGTAAAATCGAAATTCAACGGATTCGTCAGCGCAGTAAAAAGCTTCAAGATGCCGAGTTTTAAAATGCCGAGTATTGGTAGCGTAAAAGCCGGCATGGGTCCGTCGAAATCGAAGAAAAACAAGTCGTCTTACCACGGTGAATCCTACGTACCACGTAACGGCATGATGTACCGACTTCACCAGGGCGAGAGAGTTCTGACGAAGAAGGAAAACCGCCAATTCTCGAAAGGTACTGGCGGAGGCGTAACGATCAACTTAAACGGAACAACTATTCGCGAAGACGCAGACGTTGATAAAATAGCGGCAGCACTAGCACGAAAAATCTACTTAGCAGGGGAGGCAGGCGCATAATGGCGATTGAGTTTTGGTTAACGAACGAACGCAATACCGAACGTGTGCGGCTGCCCGTCAATCCGGACACACTCAACGTAACTTCTCCGTTTGGCTTCAACGACGTAACGGTCGCCAATTTAGGCGAAGTATCAATCTTCGGCGATCGCGGACTAAAAGAGTTCTCATTCGGAACATTCTTCCCGGCTCGCTACAACGAAGCTTATTGCGAGTATCGCGGATTCAAAGCGCCTTATACCTACGTAGCAATTATCGAAAAGTGGCGCGACAGTAAACTACCGATTCGTTTCATCGTTACAGGTTCGAAGATTAATTATCTCGTAACAGTACGAGAGTTTTCATACGAAGTTGAGCGCGCAGGTAATCGCGGCGATATTTACTTTTCGCTTACGTTGAAGCAGTTTAAATGGCTGCCGGTTCGCTACGAAACTACGAAGACCACTCGACCTCCAAGCACGAAAGTTAAAACGCGTACCTACACAACGAAGCAAAACGATATTCTTCTACACATCGCAAAACGCCTTTACGGCGACGAGAAGATGTGGGTTAAAATCTACGAAGCTAATAAAGATAAGGTTAAGAAACACGCATATCTCGTAATACGTCCAGGAGTAAAGTTGGTGATTCCGTAATGGCTACGAAAAAAGTTACCGTTAACAGTGGTTACGATACTAGCCGCACACATCTAAGCGTTATTTACTACGAAGGAAACAAAGCGGTATTCGTTAACGACTTGAACATGGGTGTTACGATTTCGGGAGATTTAGCGCAAGCCAGCCGTAAGTGCGAAGTTACGATTAACAATACAATCGACGGACGGAAGCGAGCGGTTGCGTTTAAGTTAGGGCGAAAGATTCGTATACTCGCAGGTAAGACGGAGCTATTCCAGGGGATCATTTTCGGTTACGACATCGATGATAAAGGCCAAGAATCTATTACAGCCTACGACGCGAATCACTATTTAACAAAAGTTTCCGATAGTTATAGATTCGATAATAAAAAGGCGTCTGAAATCGTTTCGTACTTGTGTAAGCGATTCGGGATTAAAACTGGCAAAATCTCCGACACAGGCTACGTTATTCCGAAGCTAATCCTTCGCGATAAAACGCTGTGGGACGTAATTGTTATCGCATTAACTGAAACACGTAAAAAGAACAATCGCCAGTTTTCGCTTCAATCTAAAGGCGGCGTACTTCACTTGGTCGAGCGCAAGGAGCAATTAACGCGCATGTACATCGAAGACGGAGCGAATCTAATCAGCGCCACATACAGTACGAATATGGACGACGTTAAAACGCAGGTTAGTTTAACGGGCGGTGACGAGGAAGCACCGGTCAAAGCGTTCGCAGTCGATCAAAACGCAAAGAACGTATACGGAACGATGCAACACTACGAACACGTCAGCGAAGTAAAAGATGCGAATAAACTTCAGGCGTTGGCGAAAAGTATGTTGCCGAAAATCAATAAGCCAGAGCAGGAATTTTCCATAGAAGCGCTCGGAATCGAAGGTGTCATAAGCGGAACATCAATCTTAGTCCGCGAAACGATGACGCAGATTTCCGGCGCTTTTTACGTTATCACTGATACACATAATATCGGACCTGACGGGTATCACACGATGTCTCTTACGTTATCACGCACGTTTGACATTGCGGAAGAAGACTACGAGCCTCCGGAAGAGAAGTCGGATGACGGTAGTTCTAGCGACGGAAGTTCAAGCGGTTCAACTACGACAACTACAACGATTAAAGGCGGTCGGGCGAAAGTTCCGCAGACTGTTCGTAAATGGGAGCCAATGGTACGTAAATATGCGCGAGCTAACGGAATTGAGGCTTATACGGAGCTTTTATTGGCGTTTATGATGCAAGAAAGTGGCGGACGACTTCCGGATCTAATGCAATCGAGTGAATCAGCAGGGTTAGGACGAAACGTACTGCGTTATGAAGCGTCAATTAAACAAGGCGTTAAGTACTTCGCGCAAGTTCTGAAGAAGGCTGGCGAAGTCAAATTGGCGTTGCAGTCGTACAACTTCGGTCAAGGATTTATCGCATACGCAAAAGCACGAGGCGGCTACAACATGACTAACGTTAAAGCGTTCTCGGCAGCAATGGCGAAGAAGCATGGATGGCGACGTTACGGCGACGTCAACTATGTTCCGCACGTACTTCGTTACTACGAAGGCTCGACTACAACGGTCACAACTACGACAAGTTCTAGCGGCACAGTTAAGAACAGCACCGGATTCATAAGACCGTGCGAGGGCGTCGTGACCAGCGAAATGAAGCAACGTTGGGGCAGAGCGCACGAAGGACTTGATATCGCGAAAGCCGGTACCGTTCCAATCAAGGCGGCTGCAAGTGGAACAGTTTCGAAATCGTATGTATCTGCAAGTTATGGCGAGGTTATCTTTATCGTTCATAACATCAATGGTAAGACATACGAAACGGTTTACGGCCATATGCGTAAGGGCTCACGTCGATTCAAGGTCGGCGACAAAGTAAATCAAGGAACGCAAATCGGACTAATGGGTAGTACCGGAAGATCAACCGGTCAACATCTACACTTCGAAATTCATAACGGACGTTGGAAGAATCCGGTCAATCCACGTAACTTCATTAAATTCTAAGGAGGCGGTCGCATGACAAAACCGCAGGGAAACGGTTATTCACAGTTCGTCCAGTTAATGCGAAAACACGGGCATAACAAAGACATCGATATCGAACTCGGCACGGTAAGAGCAGCACCGCCTGAAGTTGCGATACGGTTAGACGGATTCGACTTCGACTTATACAAAGGCGAGCTAATTTTCGCAGGTAAAGTCGTAGAAACTCCGTTGCAGGAAGGCGATCGTGTTATCGTCGCAAGTAACGAAGCGCAGACGACTTACTTCGTATTAGATAAGGCGGTGAAATATTAATGCCACTCGTACCGGATTTTAGCGAAGAGGAATTGGCGGAACTGCTCGCCGAAACCGCAGACGATGCCGTTCAGCCGTCCAAGACGTACAGACTCGATTTTGGAAACGGACGAATAGGTGGAATTGTCGATGAAAAAGAAGCGCTACAGCAAGCCGTTCACAAGGCGTTAATTACAGCCCGTGAGCGGTTTTTAATTTATACGGACGAATACGGATGTGAAATCGAAGACCTCATCGGAGCCAGCGTAACGAAGTCGTTTGTTGAAACGGAAATACCACGCGTTATCGAGGAAGCGTTAATCTACGACGATCGTATCGAAAGCGTGAACGATTTAACCGTTACAGCTGCAGGCGACGCAGTAATCATTTCGTTTTCTATCACGGATAGTAACGGCGAAGAAATCACATTCGACGAATTGGAGGTGACGTAATGACTATATTTGACGGCGAAACATTTGACGCCATACTCGAACGAATGCTAGCGCGGATCCCTTCCGACTTTGATAAACGGGAAGGCTCAGTTATCTACGATATGCTAGCGCCTGCTGCACTTGAATTAGCGCAGACATATGCGGAAATGGATAATGTTCTCGACCTCGGATTTGCAGACGGAGCTTATGGTGAATTCCTCGACCGTAAAGTAGCCGAGCAAGGAATGGCGCGTAAAGAAGCGGTCAAGTCGTCCGGCACGCTTACGTTTTACGGACTTGAAGGAACAGACATTCCGGCAGACACTCGCGTAAGTACAGTCGACGGTATTTATTTCGTAACTACCGAAACAGTGACGATTACAAACGGCGTAGCAAAGGCGGCGGCTGAAGCGGAAGTCGGAGGCGTTGACGGAAACGTTGGCGTAGGTGAAATCACGGACCTCGACGACAGCGACATCGACGGCCTTACTAGCGTAAATAACGATGCGGAGTTTACGGGCGGTTTTGACGAGGAATCAGACGAACTACTTTATACGCGATATCAAGAGCACGTAAGCAGACCGATTACTAGCGGAAACAAGTATCAATACGAATCCTGGGCGAAGGAAGTTAACGGAATCTATGACGCTAAATGTTATCCGTTATGGAATGGTCCAGGTACCGTTAAAGTCGTACTAGTTAACGAAGATAAGCGGAGTCCTTCACAATCCGTCATCACAGCAGCGGAAACATATATCGAAAGCGTTCGTCCAATTGGCGCAGACGTTACGGTTGTTGGTGTTGCAGAGATTCCGATTGATGTAACCGCAAAATTAACGTTAGTTGACGGCGCTTCTATCGACGATGTGACCGGATTGATTATCTCGAATATTGACACGTATTTAAAAACCGTAGCATTCGAACAGACAACCGTACGTTACTCGCAAATCGGAAACGCAATCCTTGACGCTGAAGGCGTTGTCGATTACGCAGATTTAAAAGTTAACGGATCGGTCGGAAATATTATCACAGCTAGCGACGAGGTGCCGTTTGTAGGCGCGGTTGTCGTAACGCAAAACTAAGGAGGAATTTCGATGACAGCAATGAGCGATTATTTAGAAAACGCGTTAATTAACGCAACATTACGCGGGCAAGCATATACAGCACCAACAACGGTATACATGGCGCTATTTACTAGTGATCCTACAGACGCAGGAACAGGAACGGAAGTATCTGGCGGAGCATACGCACGTCAAGCTATCGCATTTTCAGCGCCGACTAACGGAAGTACTACAAACTCAGCCGACGTACTATTTCCGGTCGCAACTGCTGGATGGGGAACGGTAAGTTACTTCGCTATCTATGACGCAGCAACTTCGGGCAATATGCTCTATCAAGGCGTACTGACAACAGCGAAAGCTATCTCGTCTACAGACCAATTAAAAGTAGCAGCCGGCGATATTACAATTACGTTAGCGTAAGGCGGTGTATTAAATGGCGATTATAACGCTTGGCACAAATACGCTACAAGCGAGAGCAACCGTACAAGGAAAAGTACGGTCTATTTATCGTTCCACAAGTAGTATATCCGGAAAAGCAACGGTCCAGGCGAAAGTAATCCGGCGATTAAAAACAGGCGCTACTCCTTCAGGGGCAGCGTCTACAGTCGCTAAAGCTCGCGCGGTTAGATACGTCAAAGCTAGCGTGCTTGCTAACGCTACGATTTCGACGAAGCAGTTCGCGCTACGTAAATACGTAAAGGCTAACGTCAAGGCTACAGCGCAGGCGACCGGTAAGTTTACCGTATTTAAAACAGTCAGCGCCAACATTAACGCAAGCGCAACCGTAACAGCTTACCGTACGGACCGCGACAACCTCTACGCGATGAAAGATTACTTACCGAAGTATTACAACGACATTCAAGAGGCTATGCGGATTATACAGACGGAAGCGAACGAAATCACAAAGATACGCGCTGAACTATCGAGAGTATACGATCAGTTCTTCGTTAACAGCAGCGATGTTACGCTCGACCGTTGGGAGAAAATCCTCGATATAGAGTACACGCCGAACCGTAGTCCAGATTCACGTCGACACTACATTAACGCAAAGCTTAGGGGCGCAGGAACAACAACGAAAGAAATGTTATCCTCCGTCGTTAACTCGTTCTATGGTTCGGCAGTAACCGAAAGAAATGCTGACAACGAAATTCACATCAAAATTACGGGCAAGCGAGGCGTACCGAAGAACATTCCGGACATCCAAGACGCAGTAAACGATATTGTTCCGGCGCACATCTTACCGACTTACGGCTTCTCATTCGTACCGTGGACAGAGGTCGAAGCGTCAGACATGCGATTTGAAGATGCGAATGCTTATACGTGGGAAACGTTGCAGAAGTCTTACCCGCAGGCTCCGATTACTTGGTCGGCGATAGAAGATACGACGCAGGCGGACACGGATGTTATGCAATTTAGCGAAGTAGATACGAGATTAGAATTTGATTAAGGAGGCGGTGATATGGCGACATACAAAACACCGTATTTAGACTTGAATACATGGGCGCCGACTGACAACGTTGACCGCGAAGAGTTTAACGCCAACTTCAACCTAATAGACGGCAGATTGCTCGATACTATTACGAAGCTTGGTTCGGTGATGCGTCGCGTAGTTAATACGGTTGCTGAATTAAAAACGACCGACTTTAAAGCGGGCGACTATGCTAAAACGTTAGGATTCTACGCAGCGGGTGGCGGTGGGGAAGCCGAATACATTATCAAAAGTGACACACAAACAGCAACGAACGGAATGTCGGTTATTCAATTAGACAACGGACTAAAAGCGTTCTTACAATACAATCGACGAATTGACGTCTTACAATTAGGCGCAAAGTCAGACCGAGGCGCAGACGCAAGTCCGGCGATTCAACATGCGCTAGATTTACTCGCAAACAAAGGCGGACGCGTTATCGTGCCAGACGGCGATTACAACTTAAACACTGCGCTTGTTATCGGATCATATACGTACTTACTAATGGGGAAAAACGCCCGCATCTATCGTACAGGCGCAACCGAGTCGTTTATTAACAACGGTAAGACAGGCGACAACTACGCAAGTTATGGCGGACCTCACCACATCGTTATTAAAGGCGGAATCTTGGACGGAAATGTTCTTAGTCAGTCGGTTGGGCTATACGGATTCGGCGGAATCAACATTGCGCATAGCCACGACGTTATTATCGACGGTGTTGTTATTAAAGATATCGCTTATTCGCATCCAATCGAAATCAACTCGACTAAAGGCGTTCTTATAGAAAACTGCGAATTCCTCGGCTATCTAGACCCAACTGGCGGAAGCAGAAACTTCGCGGAGGCTATTCAGTTAGATTCGGCAACGCAAGCGGGATTTCCTGGATGGGGCGCATGGGACGGAACGGCTACGAAAGACGTAACGATTCGCGGCTGTAAATTCGGTGCAAGCGGTACAGCAGGAACGAGCCCTATTTTCGTAGGCATCGGCGGCCACTCCGCGGTTCACGACATTTATATTCAAGACGTTCTAATCGAGGATTGCTACTTCGAAGGTCAAACGTATGCAGGCATTCGTTCTTTCAAGTGGAAAAACGTAACGGTTCGCAATAATAGATTCGTAAGTTGTGCTTCGCCTATTTTATTCGAAATTCCTACGCCAAACTCAGGTAATACGAAGGATTTAGCGGGCGTACAGAAAACGTCAACACAACCGTCGTCAGGTATTAAGATTCTCGACAATGTGATTACGCAAGTAACAAGCGGAGACGGAATACGAATCGCCGGTCAAGGGACGGACGTTCTTTACCCTACGACTTACATTTCCGACGTTGTTATTCGCGGCAATACTGTCGTAGAAGCACCGACTACTAGTAACGCTATTTCAATCAGTTACTGCAAAAGCGCACGCGTCTACGATAACTATGGCGAAAATGCACGACGTACAGTTTATGCGTTTGGTTGCGCAGAACTTAGCGTTTGCGATAATTCGGGAACGGATCTTAAAACTAACGTTGTTTACGTGGCGAGCTCCAAAGGCGTTAAAATCTATGACAACATGACCGACTACTGCGGAGAGCACGGAATCTTAATCGACAACTGTTCGAACTTCAAAGCGAACAACAACTACGTAGAAGGCGCCAGCAAATCCGCGTCACTTCAATTTAACGGAATCCACGTCACAAACGGAAGTACGAACGGACGCGTTTACGAAAACACTACGCGTAACGACATGATGGAAGTCGGTATGAACTACGGGTTACGTATCGTAGCAGGCTGTTCGAATGTGAAGACGCTCGATAATGATCTCGAAGGGATTACCGGATCATTCCGTAACGACATGGCGACGGTCGGCGATTCGTTTTATATGTACTCAACCGGCACGAATATTCGCTTCAAAATCACCGTTGCAGATAACGGAACAATTAGCGCAGTACAGGCGTAAGAGGCTCGCATTAACTTGCGGGCTTATTTGCGTTTTAACAACGAAGGGAGTCGATTAAATGGCATCGAATAAAACACCGAATTACAATTTAGATATATGGGCAGAAACGGATTATTTTAAACGGACTGAACTAAACGGTAACTTCGGTAAACTAGATCAATCAATTAGCGACGTATTCAAAAAAGTATACGGTTCAGTAAATATCCACGAATTTGAAGGCTCAATCCCGAATAAATCGTTAATCAGCGACCCTCTTAACTGGGACTGGACGGAAGCATTCCGCGCAGCTATTAATTCGATATCTAAAGGCGCTATTGAATTAGGTAATACGACATATAAAGTAACTGGCGAAATAAATATGAACGGAAAACCAATTCGTTTTATCGGTAAAAGTTCAGCTAACACAGTGGTTACGCCACAATTTTCCGGTACATTATTCAATTGGTCGGGTACAAAAGATTCTTTTATATCTTTATCCGGATTAGGTTTACAAGGTATGACGATAGAAGGCGGGAACTACAACGTTAACGCGATTAAGTTAGTATATACAGCGCGTGGCAACTTTTCCGATCTCGTAATTAATCGAGTAGCTGGTCATGGTATTTATCTTCGTTCGATGCAAGATAGCACATTCGAAAATATTTATCTTCGTTACTGCGGACTAAGAGCGAATAATACGTATGCTGTATATATGGATAAACGCGACTCAGCAAACGATACAAATACCGTTAACAATGTAAACGATAATAAATTCTTAAACGTGACGTTCGAACACGATAACGGAAGATTACTTTATTCGGAAGGCGATTCAAATAACTGCAACGTTTGGATGGGTTGTAAATTCGAATATAATAACACGACAAACACAACGTACGATGAACCTATTTATTTAGACGGTGTTGATCGTTACCAATTTATTGCCTGCCGTTATACGCATTATAAAAAGAAAATGTTCAAAATCGTTAATTCGCAAAATATTAAAATCGAGGGCCACGCTTATAATAGCGTTGATCCGGAAGGTTTTGCTGACGTTGTAGATTCCTATAACCTGGAATTCAGTGTAACAGGGCGTAAAACAGGAAAAGTTCTAAAGAGCGGAAACACTTACGGAATTTACGACAGTAAAATCCATGATACTGAACGAGTTTATGATTCAGTATACTTAATGGATGATTATAACGCATTTCAAGCCGTTGATTTACGAAATGTTCACTATAAATTAGAAGGGTCAACAATTATAGATGACGCAGAATCAAAAAGAGGTCACGCTATCAAAGGTAGTTCAATAGATAATCAGAAAGTAATTCGTGTAGGATTAACTAAGAATGATTTAACAAATGCAGGAATAAACATTCAACTAGTTATTGGAGCGAAGTCTACTACAAGTAAATCGTACGAAGTAAGAGTACGTAATGAATCGAATGTAGATACTATCGTCACTACGTTAACCATAGGAACAACTTACGGAGTATATAAAGTGGAAATCCCTTCTTCTTTGTTAACGAAAGATTCCAGCCTGATCGTAAACAACATCACAAGCCAAGCAGGTAATAACTTATTTATTGACCGACTTCATTATGAAATCACAAAAAATGTGGAAGGCGTTAATAGTGACATGTTCCCTAGACTTCCATCTGAAACAGATGATACAGCAAGACTACAACGTTTATTTAATGCTTCAAAGACTAAAGGGGCAGTTCCGATTGAATTGCGATCTGGGACGTTTACCATCTCTGATACTATATTGTATTCAAGTTCTGATAAAAAACCGTTTATTCATGGTCAGGGAATGTTAACAACTATTATCGATGCTTCAGGGATCGCTAGTGGGAAACCGGCGTTTAAAATAAAAGGTGGTTCTGGGACTTCTTCAGGAGCTTTTTTAAAAGGTGTTGGATTTACCGGGAATGCAAACTCGATAGGTTTACAGATTTCCGGAACTAATATGTTTAAAGTCGAACAATGTCAGTTTAGCACAAATAAAACAGGTATTCTTTTTCATAATGAGGACGGAACAGAATTTACGGAATACAACGTTGCCTACAATTGTGATTTCACACAGTCCTGTAATACAGCTATTGAGTATAAACAATCAAATAATGTTGAAAGTTTTCATGGTTCAGGTATAAAAGACTGTACGATTAACCAGAGTTCAACAGAAACAAACCCTAAAATTTCGATTGGAAGTGGCTGCTTACCTTATAATGCTCCTTTAAGTTTTCAAGTTTGGACGCGTGTGGGGACACCTATTATTCGTTGTGTAAGTACTAAAAACGTTAACTTTCACGGTCAAATCACAGTCGAAAGCTTTGACCCATCCTCAAATAATTATAAAGTTGAAGTATGCGATTCTACTTACAATCAAGTTACCTTTGTAGGCGGAATTTCTTCGTTTGATGACCAATCTCAACTAGGGAAACTAATATTAGCGGACAGATTACAAACAAATCCAGACGGATCCATGAACGTACAGAAAAAACGATACCAAAGTGTATATACTCTTACATCAGGAGATAACCCGACGGTACAATTAGATAACAATGTTTCTGCTATGGTCAATATTAACGTAAGGGGCACTAACTATGAGTGTGCGTATATGCTTGTGATTTATAGAAATGCTGGCGACGATAATGGTTCCGTTACAAAAGTAGCTACTATGCGCGTCACTAATGGGGCTGGATACGGCGAACCTTCTTTTTCATATAGCGGTAAAAAATTAGTTATCACAAATGCTAATTTTCCTACAACAGGTATAAGTGCTTATGTATCGGTAAATGAAATAGGAACTAGATTTAATAATTATATGAGATAGTATTTTACTTTATTGGACATCCTCAGAGCAAAGATGCGTAAAATCTAGTAATTATAACATATATTTTTGGAAAATATTTAATTTTAATGTAATTAATGATATATTAAATATCAATAATATGTGTGAGGGGAAAAAGAGGATGTCCAGTAAAGAAGTAAAATTACCCAAAATCAACGTCATAATACTACTTTTAATTTCTTTTATATTGAGTAACTACAAATATGGTGAAAACGTTAAATACGTGGTTTATTTGTGTATGTTTTTGGGTATGTTTTTTGATTTGGCGAAAGGTTTACGAATAAATCCTGGGATACAAATAAATAGAGTTTTATTACTATTCTGTTTTTCTTTATTCTCTATTTTAGCTATTAACTCTCTATCCGCTGGCGAGCTCATGACTTTTTTAAGAAACTACTTTGTAATATTCTTAGTGATGGTTTTTGGATTAGTACAATTTAACAAGTATGGAATAAGGTATACAGAACAATTTTTCCGTCAATTTTCTATATTGATGAATATTTTCTCTTTCGCCAATATAACTCAAATATTCCTCCATAAACCATTACTAATAATGCTGCTCACTGACAAAGTAAACGCTTATCAAACTTGGGCGTACGGTACAAGTAACTTTAGAACAATTTCAGTGTTCGGTCACCCTATCGTATGCGGGCTATTTTTCTCATTAATGTTTATATGTAACTCGTATATCCTTAAAAGTAAATTCAAGTATATACTCCAGATAGTCGCGATAATTAATATATACTCAACATTGTCCAGAAGCGCTTGGATAGCTCTTACTTTAGTTTTGTTGCTTTATATTATCAAGAATGGTACACTTTTGAAAATATTTAACTATAAATTTAGACTTACGTATAAAAAGGTATATACAGGATGTTTTATTGTATGCTTAATGACTATTTTTATGATCTTTGTAGCTTTGAATTATAACGAAATATCCGCAACTGTCTCCGAAAGATTTGGAGATTCTTTAAGTAATAAAAGTACGGATGTCTCTAACCTGCAACGTACAGGTACTATAGACTTAATCACAAATAAAATGTTAAATAGTGACCCTTTTCACCTTTTTATGGGGTATGGATTAGGTACTGCTGGGTATTTTATGGAGAATCATACTGTAGTCATAAGAGGCTTTACTACTACTGATAACATGTATTTAACACTTTTTTATGAAGTCGGGATATTCTCTTTAATCGGTTATGGTTTATTTTTACTAATTAGTTTCTACAGGTTGCTATTCTATAAAGTGAATAAATTATACGAAATGGCTGCTTTGTGCTTTATCTTTATCACAGTAGAAATGATCTTCTTTGAGGGACTAGTATGGGGAATTGTTTCAACCTTTTGGTCGTTTATTCTTCTTATCCTCTGTACGACGTTTAAAGAAAGAAAAAATACAATTAAAGAACAAACACTTACCAAAAATTTAGATAATGTCAGTTAAGCACACTTTAACGGGTGTGTTTTTTTTATTTGAAAGGAGGTGCGCAAATTGTCCGAACCAACTAATCGAGAGTTTGACGTAGCAATCGCATTAGCTCGTCTTGAAACGAAGTTAGACTGGGCGATGGAATCGCGGAGTAAAGCGGAAGAGGCTGACAAGAAAGCGGAACAAGGAATAGCCCTCGCAAATGAAAACGCAAGAGACATCTCGCAATTATCTACAACGATTAAATGGGCGATTGGTATCGCGGTTTCACTATTCATCGGAATAGGCGGAATCGTAGTATCAATCGTTTTTTAATTGCGGTCGGACAGCCGCGCCTCTCTCTCCAAAGTATTGCGGCGCCGACACTTACGTTAATTATACGAAAATATTTCAACGAAGGGAAGCGTTAATATGGGTAAAAAGATCGTAGACATTTCGCATCATCAAGGAACGATAGATTTTTCGAAAGCTAAAGCGGAGCTCGACCTCGCAGTTATCCGCGTCCAATACGGATCGAAGAAGGTTGACACTCGCTATAAAGAATACGTTGCAGGCTGTAAGGCGCACGGCATTCCATTCGGTCACTACGCCTATACTCGCTATGTATCCGTTGCTGACGCGATTGTAGAGGCGAAAGACTTTATGGCACGCGCAGACAAAGACGCAAAGTTTCTCGTGGCTGACGTCGAAGAAATGACGCTAAAGAATCCGAAGGACATCATTCCGGCGACGCAGGCGTTTATCGATACGTGTAAAGCAGGTGGCTGGAAAGTCGGCTTATATACGGGCCACTCGTTCTATAAACAATACGGAATGAGCAAAGTTAAGGCGGACTTCCTTTGGATTCCTCGCTACGTAACTAACTGCGACGGCACTCCGCATAAAAACAAACCGGACATGGCTTGCGACTTGTGGCAGTTCACCGAAAAAGGAAAGTTAGCCGGCGTTAAGACTCCGGTCGATCTAAACGTACTTAACGGAAACCTGGCGCTAGACTATTTCGTTAAGGCTGCGATTGAGGTAGCGAAGGACGTTATCGATATCGTCGTAGATAAGGTTAAAGAGCAAGCGCCTGCGGTCGAAGTGGCGCCAGTCGAGCCAGCGAAGCCCTTACCGAAAGTAACGTCACTAGGCGATAAATTCGCGGTCCAAGTTAAAGCGAAGGCAGATATCGGCGTATACAAAGGCGCAGACATTAGCGGTAAGTTCAAAACGTTAAAATCCGGCACAGTGTTCAGTGTCTACGGTTATACGTACGCAGCGTGGGCGGTGCCGGGCGGATTTGTTCAGATGAAAGACGTTGAGCCAGTCGCAGTTACAATTAAAACAGGCGGACTAAATCCAACGATGGAAGCTGACTTCCGTACGTACTTGAAGAAAATCGGCTTAGATGGCGCTTTAAACTTAGCGAAAGGCGGAAACCCTAGCGCAACTATTACAGCTAGCGGACTAGACCTCGTTAAAGTGCGTAAATTCCTCGACGAGAAAGGCTGGTACTACAAATGAAATTCCGATTTGAATACGTAATCGCGGTAATGGTACTCACGATTTTAGGTGCGGCGCTTTTTTATTTTGACGACTCAGAAGTACGCAATACGATTATTACGGCGCTAGTCGGCGCATTATCGGCAATCACGGCGTACTTCTTCACGAAGCATAATCCGAATAACAAGAACGACGACTAACGGAAATATTTGAACGATTGCGAATCTTTTTTCGCTTTCGTTCGTACATAGTATTATAATTAGAAAATAACGGAAACTAAACGGAGGAGATTTCGATGAGTTGGAAGTCAATGTTTCGTCAGCGCATTAC
>Ga0209795_10000605_pt1 | contig 26166 bp, 19 predicted proteins | sample AgamicOrMarz_FD_187166 | JGI IMG/M metagenome (GOLD analysis project Ga0209795, IMG submission 187166) | Agave microbial communities from Guanajuato, Mexico - Or.Ma.rz (SPAdes) (version 2) | ecosystem: Host-associated > Plants > Phyllosphere > Phylloplane/Leaf | place: Guanajuato, Mexico...
CGCGCCGTCCGGGCGATGTGGCGTCATGCTTTGCCGATCCGCGCGCCGCATTGGAACTGCTCGGCTGGCGCGCGGAATTCGGCATCGAAAGAATGTGTGCGGATCACTGGCGGTGGCAGTCGGCGAATCCCCAAGGATTCGCAGGCTGACATCAGGCGCTTCGCACCGCGCGGTGCTTGCAAGTTCGGCGTCCGCGATCAGGACACTGCAAGCGCCGCCGGCACGCCGGACATGCTGGCCGCGCGCGTCGCTGCAGGGTTGCCGTGTCTCACCGATGCATCGCTCACGCGAAACACCGCAACCGCCTCCCGCAAAACAGCGGCCTGTTCTTCCAGCGATTTCGCCGCCGCAGCCGCTTCCTCTACAAGTGCGGCATTGTGCTGCGTGACTTCGTCGATCTGCGAGACGGCCTTGTTGACCTGCTCGATGCCGTCGCTCTGCTCCAGCGCGGCGGCCTCGATTTCTCCCATGATGCCGGTCACGCGCTCGACCGACTGCATCGCCTCGTTCATCGTGCGGCTCGCCTCGGCCACGAGTGACGCGCCCTGCTCGACCTGAGCCGCCGAATCGCCGATCAGTTCCTTGATCTCCTTCGCCGCCGCGCCCGAGCGCTGCGCGAGGCTGCGCACTTCCGACGCCACGACTGCAAAGCCGCGCCCCTGCTCGCCGGCTCGCGCCGCTTCCACGGCTGCGTTCAACGCGAGAATGTTGGTCTGAAACGCAATGCCCTCGATCATGCCGATGATCTCCGTCACTTTGCGCGACGACTCGCTGATGCCGTCCATTGTTTCCGTGACACGCGACACCACCTTGCCGCCGCGCGTGACCGTGTCGAGCGCGCCGTGCGCGAGCCGGTTGGCCTGCTTCGCGTTGTCCGCGTTCTGCTTCACGGTCGCCGAGAGCTGCTCCATGCTCGCGGCCGTCTGCTGAAGCGCCGCGGCTTGCTGCTCCGTGCGCGCGGACAGGTCTGCGTTGCCAGAGGCAATTTCATTGGCGCCCTGCGTAATGGCCGTTGTGCTGCCGCGCACTTGCGAAACGGTGTCGACGAGACCGTCGCGCATCTTCGTCAGCGCGCTCAGCAACTGGCCCATTTCATTGCGCGACTGGCTCTTGATCGCCACGGTCAGATCGCCTGCAGCCATCCGCTCGAAGTGCTTGACGGTGGCATTAACCGGCTTGATGAGCGCCGCCGACAACGCAACGCGCGCCGCCACACCGATCACGATGGCGAGTGCGCCGATTGCTGCAAAGAGAAGCGTCGCAATCTGGAAGCGTTGAGCCGCGGTCCCGGCCTGGCGGTGCTGGTTCTCGGTCTGCGCATGTTCGAGCGCGTCGATCGCCTTCGAATACGTGGAGTAAAACCCGTTCGCCGTCTCGCCCTGAATGTTGCGGAACGTATTGAAGTCGAAGTCGGTGAGCGCTTTGAACTCCGGTTCGATTGCCTTATCGACCAGCGCGTTACGGGCCTGCTCGACGTTCTGCGCGAGCTTCTGCTCCGCGTCGCTCGAGAACGGCCCCGCCATGTAATTGCGAAAATCCTTGTTCGATTCGACCAGCACCTTGTGCGCGGCGGGCAGCAGGTCGTCGGTTTGCTTGCCGACGCTGAAGAGCGTTTGATAAGAGCCCAGCGCGAGTTGCACCTGCAGCAGCTTTTCGGAGCTTGCCTTCAGATGCGAGAGCGCCGCTGCGCTGCGCTGCGTGTCGTCGAGGCTACTGTTGGCAAGCTTCAGTGCGCCATATCCAACGCCGATTACGGTCAGCAGGAAGGCAACGAATACGCTGATCACCAGCGTCAGGCCGCCACGAATTGTGATGTTATTTAGCATTGGGTCTCCGGAACCGTCTTGTCGATCCGCGTCGAGTGTTCTATCCGCCCGCATAGCGCACACGTCGCCGCATCCAGGTTAACGACGCGGCGCGACCTTCGCTACATAGGTGAAATCCATGACTGGCGCGGGTTTGCGCGCGATTTGCGCCTCACTATCTGGGATTCGTTGCGGCTCTTGCGAGCCCGGCGCTTTTCGGGGCGTCTCTCGTTTCGTTTGTATAATTCGGCGTCTTCGCTCAGGCCCACTTTCATGCTTAGTTTTGCGCTCGGCTTTATCGTTTCACTGCTGATCACGCTGTTGATCGTGCGCTATGCGCATCTGCATGAAAAATTCTCGACCGACACCGATCTGGCCGGCGTACAGAAGTTTCATGTGCGCCCGGTGCCGCGCATCGGCGGAACGGGAATTCTCGTCGGGCTGATCGTTTCGGCCGTGCAACTGCGCTATGCCTACCCGGCGGTATCGGGCGGCATTCTCGGGCTCATTGCGTGCGGCATGCCCGCCTTCGGCTCGGGTCTCGTCGAGGATCTGACCAAGCGTGTGTCGCCGCTCGCGCGCCTCGTCTGCACGATGGCGGCAGCGGCGCTTGCGTATTTTCTGCTGGACATCGCGGTCACGCGCATCAGCGTGCCGCCGCTCGACTTCCTGCTCTCGTATGCGGTGATCTCGTGCGCGGTCACGGTGCTCGCGGTGGCGGCGCTTGCGAACGCGATCAATATCATCGACGGCTTCAACGGCCTTGCGTCGATGGTGGCGTTCATGATGTTTGCGTCGCTCGCTTATGTCGCTTTCCAGGTGCACGATCCAATCGTACTGTCGGCGTCGTTCATGATGATGGGCGCGGTGCTCGGCTTCTTCATCTGGAACTTTCCGGCGGGGCTGATTTTTCTCGGCGACGGCGGCGCGTACTTCATCGGCTTCATGCTTGCCGAACTGTCGATCATGCTGGTCATGCGCAATCGCGACGTGTCAGCGTGGTATCCGGTACTGCTCTTCATGTACCCGATCTTCGAGACGTGTTTCTCGATTTATCGAAAGAAGTTTATTCGCGGCATGTCGCCCGGCATTCCGGATGGCGTGCATCTGCACATGCTGGTGTATAAGCGGCTGATGCGTTGGGCGGTCGGCGCGCGTACCGCACGCGAACTGACGCGGCGCAATTCGCTGACGTCGCCTTATTTGTGGCTGCTATGTCTGATCGCGGTCGTGCCGGCCACGTTGTTCTGGCGGCATACGCTGCATCTGTTCTGCTTCGTGGTGGTGTTCGCGGCGACCTACGTATGGCTCTACGTGAGCATTGTCCGGTTCAAGTCGCCGCGGTGGATGGTGGTGAGGAAGGCAAAAAGATAGCAAGGCAGGACGGGCGAACGCCGGCGGCGCAACGCCCGAACCGATCAAACCCGCGGAACCGCCGCGGGCACACTGCGCAGTGCCGTCGGCGTAGCAGGCTGATACTCGGCGACCCAGCGGCGCAGGTCGCGGCGCACTTCGTCGTCGGTGGGAACGCGGTGCTGCATCAGCCACGGCAGCAAGTTGTCGATCAGGCTGTCCGGCACTTCACGCGCCCGCGCAATGCGCAGCTTCGGATGCGGAGTGCGTGTGGTGGTCTCGTCATCCGCGAGCAGTTCTTCATAGAGCTTTTCGCCGGGACGCAGGCCCGTGAACACCACGCGGATCTGCTCTTCGGTAAAGCCGTAAAGACGGATCAGATCATGCGCGAGATCGGCGATCCGCACCGGCTTGCCCATGTCCAGAATGAAAATCTCGCCGCCGTGCCCCATGCTCGACGCCTGCAGCACAAGCTGCGACGCTTCGGGAATCGTCATGAAGAATCGCGTGATTTCGGGGTGCGTGACCGTGACGGGGCCACCGCGCGCAATCTGCTCCTGAAACTTCGGGATGACGCTGCCCGCGCTGCCGAGCACGTTGCCGAAGCGCACGGTCTCGAACTGCGTGCGCCGCGTGCCCTGTTGCTGCAGCGACGAGCACACCATTTCCGCAAGACGCTTGCTCGCGCCCATTACGTTGGTCGGATTGACGGCCTTGTCAGTGGAAATCAGCACGAAGTGGGCGACGTCGTGACGGATCGCCGCGCGCGCCACGCGGTACGTGCCGAGCACGTTGTTGCGCACGGCCTGCCACGCGTTCACCTCTTCCATCAACGGCACGTGCTTGTACGCTGCAGCATGAAATACGATATGCGGACTGTAGCGCGCCATCACCTGGTCGAGCAGCAGCGAATCCTTCACATCGCCGATGATCGGCACCACCGACACTTCCGGATACCTGTCTGTCAACTCTTCGTTGAGCCGGTAGATGGAGAACTCCGAAACGTCGAACGCCACTAGCTGAACCGGGCCGAAGCGCAGAATCTGCCGGCACAATTCCGAGCCGATCGATCCGCCCGCGCCCGTGACCATGACCACGCGGTTCTTCAGCAGCGCTTCGACGTGATCGGTGTCGATCATCACCGGGTCGCGGCCCAACAGGTCTTCCAGATCGATTTGACGCACGCGGGAGAGAAACGCCTGGCCTTGCGTGAGCGGCGTCAGCGCCGGCAGCGTCATGGCGCGAACGCCCGCCCGCACGCACAGCGTTGCGATGCGCCGGTGCACTTCCACCGAGGCCGACGGCACGGCAATGATCACATGCTCGACCTTCAGGTCGGCCGTGATTCTCTGCAGATCGGTGATTGCACCGAGCACGCGATAGCCATAAATCTCGCGGCCCTGCTTGACCGGATCGTCGTCGAGCAAACCCGCCAGCCGCCACTCGCCCGAGCGCTTCAACTCGCGCACGAGGTTCGCGCCCGCGTTGCCCGCGCCCAGCACGAGCACCGGCTTACCTTGGCCGACGAGGCCGCCGTAACGATAGAACTCCTTGGCTGCCCGATAGAGCGCCCGAGAGCCGCCCATGGTGAGGAAGAGCAGCATGGGCGAGACGATCAGCACGGAGCGCGGCACGATGGGCGACGGCTGCAACAGCGCGGAGGCGATCATGACGACGAGCGCGCCGACGCCGATGGCTTTTGCGATCCGCACGAGGTCGGGCAAGCTCGCAAATACCCACATGCCGCGATACAGCCCGTAGCTGCGGAACATCACGGCGTAAATCAGCAACACCCATATCAGGGCATGCAAGCCGCTCGACCAGAACGGACCCGGCACCGGGCCATTGAAGCGGATCACATACGCCAGCATCCACGCCAAGGCCACCGCGCACAGGTCGAACGCAAACGCACTGAACGAAAGCCAACGGGCTTTGAATCTCTTCATTGCGCAGAACCTCAGGATTGCCCGGAACGGGACACATGGCGCCGCCACCGCCGATCAATACACAGTCCGGCGACGACGAGCACGACGGCCCACGCGACGACAACCAGCCATTGATTCGGGACAGCCAAATTCAGCGCCCATAAAGCAAGCATTATGCCTGCGGCCATGAACAAATACCAAATGCGCGCCGTCGATGCGTGCCCCAATCCCGACTGCACCAGTCTTTGATAGTAGTGTTCGCGGTGCGCTTGCCAAAACTTTTCGCCGCGCAGCAGGCGCTTGGCGAGCGTGACCGATGCATCGCCGATAAACGGCGAGAAGGTCACCGCGGGAAACCAAACGGGCCACACGCCGTTGCGCCAGCCCCAGTAGCCGAGAGCGCCGGCAAGAAAGCCGAGCGGGATCGAGCCGGCGTCGCCGAGAAAGATGCGCGCTGGGTGGAAATTGAAAAGCAGAAAGCCGGCGGCAGCGCCGGCGATCACGATGGACGCGCTCGCGAGCGCCGCGTCCGGATGGCTCGAAATCGACGCGGCGATTGCATAGCCGCCGAAGCCGAAAAGTGCCATCCCGCCCGCCAGACCGTCCGAGCCGTCCATGAAATTGTACAAATTGACCAGCCAGACGAGTAAAACCGCCATGACGGTGAGCGCCCACCACGGCACGTCGGCCGGATAGACGATGATGAGCGCCGCCACAGCCGCCGCATGGCCGCCGAAACGCACGCGGGCCGGCAGGCCGCGGCGGTCGTCTATCTGCGACAGCGCGGCAAGCAGCGCAGCGGCCAGCGCGGGTAGCCATAGCGCCGGTGCGGCGAGCCAGATTAGTACGACGGCGACGGGCACGATGCCCCAGCCGCCGACTCTCGGCGTCGGACGCGTGTGCAGGGAGCGGTCGTTGGGAATGTCGGTGGCGAGGCGCCAGGCGAGGCCCGTTCTGAGCAGCGCCCACAGAATGGCCGCGCACGCACAGAAGGCGGCGGCGCCCCACAGGAGCATCTGGATCAGGTGATGAGCGGAAAGCGAGGCGAATAGCATCGAAAGTACGTTCAGTGCGTGGCGCGATACCAGGCCGCGGTTTCGAGCAAGCCGTGTTCGACCGTATGCGGCGGATACCAGCCAAGGCGTTCGCAAATGTGCGAACTGTCGAGACGCAGCTCGCCGATCAGGCGGTCGACGCGCGCGGAGCGCCCTGTCAGCGTGCCGGCAATGCGCAGCAGCGCGACCGGCACGGGCACGAGGCGCGCGGGCGCATGCAGTTGCGTGGCGAGCGCTCGCGCGAGCTCGGAGACGCTCAGGTCGCGGCCGTCCGTGACGTTGAAAGTCTGGCCGGCTGCACGTGGGTCAGTCGTGCAATGGACCAGCGCGTCCGCCAGGTTATCGACGAATACGAGGCTGCGGCGCGCGTCGATCGAGCCGAGCGGCAACGGAATGCCTCGTGCGATCGCATTCATGAGTTGCAGGAAATTGGCGCGCACGCCCGGACCATAAACGAGGGGCGGCCGGACGATCACAATCTCGAGGCCCGATTCGCGGCCATATTCGATCAGCGCGCGCTCCGCTTCGAGCTTCGAGATGCCGTAAGGGTCAGTGGGAGCAGGCTTGTCGGTCTCCGCGATCGGCTGGCCGGCACTGCCCTCGGCCACCGCCTTGACGCTGCTCACGAAGACGAAGCGCCTCGCGCCCGCGCGGCGCGCCGCCGCTGCCACGCGCAATGCGCCCGTGACGTTTGTGGCGCGGTATGCGGCGAGCGGATCAGCCGTGGTGTCGTGCATCAGGTGGACACGCGCGGCGAGATGAATAACCGCATCGCATTGCAGATCCGCGGGCCAGCGCTCTTCGACGCCCTGAAAGTCGGCCGAATCGACGACCCATTCATGCACGCCTTGCGCCGCCGTATTCGGGCGGCGCACCAGCGCGGCGACCGTATCTCCCCGCTCCAGTAAGGCCTTGCACACCGCCTTGCCGACGAAGCCATTGGCACCCGTAACGAGCACGCGCTGGGTCATGGACGTGCCTCCGCCGCCAGCCGCAGCGGTTGCGATTCCAGCGACGTTCGGATGGGGCTTGCCCTACCCCGGCACGTCGGGAAAGGCCGGTGAGACACGATACAATCTGGCATCGGCGGTAACGGTTACGAAGTCTGAATGGGACCGTATTGTATGCGTGCAGCTTCCGCTTCGGCCTACTCGCATCAATCTTTGGGTGCCGGTTAGCGCTAAAATGTGGCCGCATCGGACCGGCCGAGGGAGGCCGCGCCAGGATCGCACGCAGTTCGGCGAGCCTGGGCCGGGATAATAAACGGGCGGCCGCGTCGCGAGTGCCGTCCAGATACTTCATAACATCTCAAACGTATTCGCGCATGTGGAATTCGTGGTTTCGATCCGACGTGCTCGACGACAGCACAACCAGGCTCACTCCTGCATGGCGCGAGCGCAAAGCGGCGCCTTTCCACGGGACGCCGGCGGCCCGGCGGGCGCCATGGGCAATGCTCGCGCGAGGCGCGAGCCGGTCTGACGAAAAAGTTTGAGTACAAAGAGCCCACTATGAAAGTGCTGTTCGCCACCTATCCGATGGCCTTCCACACTCCTGGAGGCGGAGAGATCCAGTTGCTTGCGTATCACAAGCATCTGCCCGCGCATGGCGTGGACGTCACCCTGTTCGATCCGTGGAATCCGCGGTTTCTCGAACATGACGTCGTTCATTTTTTCTCGTGTGTGGGCGGCTCCGTCCACTTCTGTAACTTTGTTAAACAGTTGGGCTTACCGCTCGTCGTTTCGTCTAGTCTTTGGGTTACCGAGGAGACGAAGCACCTTTATCCGATTGGCGAGATTCATCATCAGTTTTCGCTTGCGGATCGGGTAGTCGCCAATTCGGAGATCGAGTGCGAGACGCTCGCGCGCATCTTCAATCTGCCGCGCGAAAAGTTCGTGAGCGTGCTCAACGGCGTCGAGCAGAGTTTTTACGAGCCGGTTGCGCCAGAACTCTTCCGCGGCGAATTCGCAATTCATGACCGCTTCATTCTGAACGTGGGCAACATCGAGCCGCGCAAGAACCAGTTGGCGCTCATCAGGGCGATGAAGTCGTTCCCTGAACTGAAGCTCGTCCTGATCGGCCATCAACGCGATCCCGAGTATGCGAAAACCTGCTTCGCCGAAGGCGGCGACCAGGTCATCTACGCAGGAACGCTCGCGCACGATTCCCCCGTGCTGCGCTCTGCATACGCGGCATGCGAAGCATTCGTACTACCCAGCACACTCGAGACGCCGGGGCTCGCCGCGCTCGAAGCGCACGCGGCCGGCGCCCGCATCGCGGTCACCAAAGTGGGCTCTACCGAAGAATACTTTGCGGAGCACGTCGCCTATCTGGACCCGTCGGACGTCGACAGCATTGCGCAGTCGATTCGCGACGCACTCGCACACAAGCGCACCGGCACCTCGAATGCATTGGGCACGGCGCGCGACCTGACCTGGCAGGCCGTCCTGTCACCCCTGAAAGACCTCTACGTTTCCCTGCTAAGAAAATGAACTTCGATCTTCGTCCTTTGAACAATGTCGAGAAATCCTCGAATCCTGACTTTTCATGGCAGGCGACCAACAACGACCCGCAGCTCGAACTAACAGGTTGGGAGGCTTTGTCGGGGCGGGCCGCGCGCATTTCGTTCGAACTCAAGACCAACGCGACAGCGGCATCGCCGTGCATGCTCTATGTCGACGCCGGTTCGGGCATGTCCGAACATAGCGCGATTGCATTGCATGTCGATGCAAGCGGCAAGGTCGAACAGGACGTCGCGTTTCCCAAGCTCGCGGGCCCGATCCGCTTCGACGCGATCGCACTGCCTGCGCTCTTCTCGGTGACCGGTCTGAAGATCCAGATACTGGACGAAACCGAGTGCTCGGCGGAAATACTGGCGCGCGCGCGGCGCATCGCCGCCTGGCGCGGCGGCCCTTTGCCGGCCACGGCGCCGATCGTCGGCCAGTCGTATCAGGAATGGCTCGACTCGCACGAACCGCCCAAATCCATCTACCCGACATTGCGCGAGCGTTCGAAAACGTTTGCCCTTCAGCCGAAGGTCAGCATCGTGATGCCGACCTACAACACGCCGGAAAAGTGGCTGCGCAAGGCGCTCGATTCCGTGATCGACCAGGTGTACGAGAACTGGGAAATTTGCATCGCCGACGACTGCTCGACCAAGCCCGAAGTGAAGACGGTGCTGGACAGCTACGTCGCAAAGTACGGCGATCAGGTGAAAGTCGCGTATCGCACGACGAACGGCCACATCAGCGCGTCGAGCAACACGGCGCTCGAACTGGCGACGGGCGAGTTCGTCGGCCTGCTCGACCACGACGACGAATTGCATCCGCTCGCGCTTTATTGCGTAGTGGAAATGCTGAATGCACATCCGGACGCGGCGCTCATCTATAGCGACGAAGACAAGATCTCGGAAGAAGGCGAGCGCTCCGACCCGTACTTCAAATGCGACTTCAACTACGATCTGTTTCTGAGCCAGAACATGATCTCGCACTTCGGCGTTTATAAAACGTCGGTGCTGCGCGACATCGGCGGTTTCCGCACCGGGCTCGAAGGCTCGCAAGACTACGACCTTGCGTTGCGCGTGATCGATCTCGTCGGACACGACGTCGTCTATCACGTTCCGCGCGCGCTCTACCACTGGCGCATCATTCCGGAAAGCACGGCGAGCGGCCATGAAGCGAAGCCGTATGCGCACATCGCCGCAATGCGCGCGATCGACGACCATCTGGCGCGCAACAACATCAAGGCACACACCATCCACGCGCCGGGCACGCACGCGTTCAACAAAGTCGTGTACGAACTGCCCGAGGTGCTGCCGTCCGTCGAAATCATCATTCCGACGCGCGACTCCGCGGCACTTGTCGAACAATGCGTGGAATCGGTGATCGGCAAATCGACGTATTCGAATTTCCGCATCACGATTATCGACAACGGTTCGGTCAAACAGGAAACGCATGACCTGTTCGCCCGCCTGCAAACGGACCCGCGTATCAAGGTCGTTCGCGACGACTCGCCGTTCAATTACTCTGCGCTGAACAATCGCGTCGCGCTTGCAAGCACCGCCGACTTCGTCTGTCTGATGAACAACGACATTGAAGTCATCAACGCGGACTGGCTCGAAGAAATGATGTCGGTGGCGATTCAGAAGAACGTCGGCGCCGTGGGCGCAAAGCTGCTGTATCCGGACGACACCATTCAGCATGGCGGCGTCGTGCTCGGCGTAGGCGGTATCGCGAGTCACGCGCACAAGCACTTCCCGAATACGATGGCCGGCTACTTCGCGCGCGCTCGTCTGCGCAACGCAATGAGCGCGGTCACCGCGGCCTGCCTGCTGATTCGCCAGTCGATCTACAAGGAAGTGGGCGGCCTGGATGAAGAGCTGCACGTGGCCTACAACGACATCGACTTCTGCCTGCGCGTGCGCAAAGCCGGTTACCGCAACGTGTGGACGCCGTACGCGGAGCTGTATCACCACGAATCGGCCACACGCGGCGCGGAAGACACGCCGGAAAAAATCAGCCGCTTCAATCAGGAATCGGAACTGGTCAGGCAACGCTGGGGCGATCTGCTGATGAACGATCCGTACTACTCGCCGAACCTGACACTGACGGCCGACGACTTTTCGTTTGCATGGCCTTCGAGGATTGCCGACCTTGCTTAATCTGGAAAACAAGAACAAAACCGCCTGGCTGGCCGAGTATCGCCATCCGTCGCCAGGCGAGCTGTTTTGCCTGCCGAGCGCGATTTACTTCCTGATGAAGTTCAGGGCCGACCTCGCGCGCTACAACTCGAAGTCGCTGAACGATCGCATCACGCTGTACTTCTGGTGGGAAATGACGGCGCGGGAAACTTATCCCGACTTCGAATGGGTGCTTCGTCACGAAGACGTCGAATATCTGCGGCAACTGGACAATGAAACGCTGATCGCACGACACCCGGAGGCCGTGACGTACTGGCTTGGTTCCACAGCGTCAAGCGTGCTGGACACGAAGCATCTCCCGGAAACGCTGCTCGAACCGCAAACCGTGCTCGAGGAAGCCGGACTGCAGTTGCCCCGGCTCATCACGATGATCGTGGGAACCCGCGGCGATCTTTCGCAGGCCTTCGACCTGGGCACACTGAGCGGCTACCTGAACTGTCTGAACTGGTGGGAAGCGCACGGGCAAGATGCCTGTCCGCGAGTCACCTGGAGAGCGCCCGCGTCGTGGCCGAAGCTCACCGAGCCGATGAGCAGCACGCAAGCCGGCGCGCTGCCCTTCCCCCGTTTCCTGGCCCTGATCGCCGCCGAGCGGCCCGATTTGAGCAGCGCGTTCGACCTGACCACGTTCATCGGTCAACTGGCTTGCCTCAGCTGGTGGGAAGAGCACGGTCATCGCGAATATGCGCGCATCAAGTGGTCGCCGGCTCCGGTTGGCGGCGCGATGCTCGAACCCGCCGAACCCGTCAGCGACGACGGCCTGCAGGTGCCGCGCTTCATCTCGCTCATTATCAACGAGCGGCCCGATCTGCAGAGCTCGTTCAATCTGCGCAGCTTCACCGGCCGGCTCAGTTGCCTGTCATGGTGGCTCGAACACGGGCAGCTCCAATACCGGGCGATCAAGTGGGTGCCGCCTACCGCTCCGCGCACGCTCACGGACATGCACGAGGACGACAGCCAGCAGGGCCTACCCTTGCCGCTCTTCCTGCGGCTCATCCTGAAGGAGCGTGCCGACCTTCATGCGCTGTGCCCGCTGGACAGCTTTATCGGGCGCCTCAAGGCACGGTCGTGGTGGCTGGAGCACGGGCAATTCGAGTATCCGGCGCTCCGCTGGGTGGCGCCGGCCATGCCCGCGGAACTGTTCGAAATGGAAGCCGGCCAGCGTTGCTCGCTGCCATTGCTGCCGCGATTCCTGAATCTGATCTGGAATGAGCGCCCCGATCTGCAAGCGGCGTTCGACCTCGACCGCTTCAGCGCGCGCCTCAGCTACCAATCGTGGTGGGAGCAGAACGGCCAGCATGAATATGCGGCGATCAAATGGTCCGCGGCCGGTCTCGCCCAGGCGCTCGCCCGCATGGACGACGAGCGGGAACCTGGCATGCCGTCACTGCCGCGCTTCCTCGAACTGATTGCGAAGGAACGCCCGGACCTGCAGGCCTCATTCGACATCACGACGGAAACCGGCCGGGCCGGACTCGCGCAGTGGTGGAACGAATCTGGCGCTCACGAGTATCCGGTACTGGAGTGCCTGAAGGTGGAGCGGGCACAAGGTCCTGCGGACGAGCCGCAGTCCTACCGCGCGCACGTTCGGTCTGAATACGGTTTTGGCGTGAACGTGGTGGGCTTTCCGCAGGGCGTGCTGGGTCTCGGTGAAGACGCACGCATGGCCGCCCGCGTTTTCCAGTTGACGTCGACCCCGGTTGCGCTCGTGAATGCGCCAATGTCCGGTCCGGCGAAGCTGGACAACTCGATGGACCACCTGCTGAGCGACGACCTGAAGTACGGCATCAGCCTCATCTGCCTGCCCGCGCCTGAGATGGTGCGTCTCGCGCTGGAGGGAGGCCGCAAGCTGATCGAGGCGCCAACGCATAAGATCGGCGCGTGGCCTTGGGAATTGCCTCACTGGCCGAGCGCGTTCGGGAAGGTGCACCAGATGGTCGATGAGATCTGGGCACAGAGCAAGTTCGTGCAAAGCGTGTATAGCCGCCTCGGCGACACACCGGTCTATCACATGCCGATGGCCGTGGAAGTGCCCGCGCCTGTCGATCCGCGCCGCGAACGCTTTGGCCTGCCGTCGAACGAGTTTCTGTTTTACCTGATGTTCGACGGTAACTCATGGTTGAGCCGCAAGAATCCGCTTGCGGGCGTGCGTGCGTTCAAACAGGCTTTCGGCGAAAGCTCGCCTGGCGTCGGACTCGTCATCAAGGCAATGAACGTGCGCGACGACGATCCGGTGTGGCGCGCCGTCTGCGAACTGACGGCCGGTGACAGCCGCATTCACATCGTCACCGAACGCTTGAGCCGCCAGGATTCCACCGACTTCATGGCGTGCTGTGACGCGTACGTGTCCCTGCATCGTAGCGAAGGTTTTGGCCGCGTGATTGCCGAGGCAATGGCGTTGGGCCAACCGGTTGTCGCGACGAACTTCTCCGGCAACGTGGACTTCTGCGAGCCGGATACGGCGTTTCTGGTTGACGGTGAACTCGTGCCGCTGCGGCCGGGCGACTACCTGTTCTCCGAAGGCCAGTACTGGTGCGATCCGGACGTGTCGATCGCCGCGGAACAACTGAAGCGCATGATCGAAGACGTGCCGCTGCGCGAGCGCATCGCACAAGCCGGGCAAGCGCGCATCGAGCGTGACTACTCGGTGCCAGCGGTCGCGCGCGCATATGCACGGCGTCTCGCCGACATTGCCGGAGCGCGGGCCAAATGAAGCTGCACATCTGCGCTCCCGACATTTTTTCCGGCGATGCCGTCGGCAATCATTGCCTCGCCATCGCTCGTGCGGCGCGGCGTCTCGGCATCACGGCCGAGTTGTACGCTCAGCGCTACGACGTCGGCACGATCGAAGTGCATCCCTTCGAGAACCTGTTCGCGAGCGTGGCGGCCGACGACATCGTGCTGCTCAGCTACTCGATCTTCGATCCGTATCTGGAGCAGCTTCTTGCATTGCCGTGCCGGAAGCTCTGCTATTTCCATGGCGTAACCGATCCGCAATTGTTGCGCGAGCTTGAACCGCAAACCGCGCAGTTGTGCGAGATGGCGCTCGCGCAATTGCCGCTGCTGAGCGGATTTGACGTCGTGGTGGCGAACTCGCACAACACGGCCGCGAGCCTGTCCGGGACGATCGATGCGGCTGCCGTGAAAGTCATTCCGCCGGTTTTCGCCGACATGGCTACGTTCCAGCGCAAGCCGGCGCCGGCCGCGCGCAGATTGCGCGAGCCCAACCTGTTGATGGTGGGCCGCGTCGTGCCGCATAAGCGTGTGGAAGACGCCATCGAGATTCTTGCGCTACTGCAACAGCGCGAGTTCACCGCGACTTTGACGATTGTCGGCAACGCGCCGAACTACGATTATCTGAAGTTGCTGATCAACCGCGCACGCGAACTGGGCGTTCTGGAGCGCGTTGATTTCAAGGGCATGCTCGACGACGCCGACCTCTTCGACTGTTACGACACGACAAGCGCGCTCCTCGCGATGAGCAGGCATGAAGGGTTCTGCGTTCCCGTGCTCGAGGCGATGCATTTCGGCAAGCCGGTTTTCGTTCGGGGAGGCACCGCCGCACAAGAGATCTGTCCGGCGGATTGCGTGTTCGATCCGAACGCCGACCTGTCAACGTGGGCTGCCGCCATTGCGGACCGTCTCGGCGCATCAACGGGCGCGAACGCGGTCAACGACGCGTACGTCGCTCATGCGAACAGCGTGCTTCAGCGCGCGAGCGACGATGTCTGGCGTGATGTACTGATTGGCGTCAAGCGCTGAGGAAAAGAGTATGACCGGCCTTAAATTCATTCTGACCACTTATAGCACCGCATTCACCGTCAGCGGCGGCGGTGAGTCGGAGCTCGTGCAGGTCGCGGAGATCCTGAAAGCGTCGGGCGTGCATACGGATATCTACGGTATCGGAAGCCGTCCGCTCAGCTTTTACGACGGCGTGATCCACTTCTCCGTGCACGCGGACGGCCACGCAATCCTGCGCGAGGCCGCGAGCCGCAACAAGCGCATCTTCTTGTGGCCTAACGTGTGGTGGCTCGAGCCGGTTCCGGCTAGCGAAGTCGAACGAATCCAGCACATCATCGGCCTCGCGCACAAGCTTCTGTTCAAGTCGCAAGCGGAACTCGACAATTTCACGCAGTACATTCAGGTGCCGGCGGAAAAAATCGAAGTTCTGCCCACCTGCGTGTCCAACCGGTTCCTCGCGCCGGCCGACAAAGATCTGATGTCGACCGTATCCAATAGCACTGACTTCGCTCTGTGCCTTGGGCTCGTGGAGCCGATCAAGAACCAGTTGCAGACCATCCGCGCATTGAACGAATTGAAACTCGACGGCCTGTTCGTCGGCGGTACGCGCGACGACGAGTACTACCGTCAATGCATGGCCGAGGCCCACCCTGGCATCTCGTTCCTTCCATTCATTCAGCCTTGTAGCGCGATGCTTCGCTCAATCATCGCCAATTGCAGCGTGATGGTCGAGCCGAGCATCGATCCGCCTGGCCGCTCGAGTCTGGAAGGCGCGATCATGCAGAAGCCGCTCGTCATGTCGGACGGGCCATGGCAGCGCGAGCATTTCGATGATGGCGTCTGGTACACGGCCACCGATTCTGTAAGCGCGATCGCCTCTGCGATCGCGAGCGCAATCAATGACCCCGACCGCGACGCCAGAATCGCGACCACGTATGAGCGCGTCATCGCACGTCATTCGGCGTCGACCATCGGCCCTCAGATCGCGGCGCTGCTCGCACGGGAAAGTATCTGACATGCCGAAGATTCCTCGCCTACTGGTTGTTCAGCGAATCTCGCTGTCGCACGACAGGTTGATGTCGCGCTCGATTGCTGCCCGCTTCGGCCCGCTGCTGGGCTACATGGGCAATCACCGCATGCTCGAATGGGAAGAGATCGTCGAAAGCGACGTGACCGTCGGGCAATTGCGCCGTTTCGATGCTGTGCTGTTCAACAAGCACAGCTCCAACCGCGCAACGGATGTCATGCGCATGGCCAACGACCTCGGCCTGCGCACGATCTACGATATGGACGACTGGATCATCGACTTGCCGATGTACAGCGTCACCGATCTGAACGACGACTTGCTCGCGAACATTACGTGGCTGATCCGGCAGGCGTCGATTGCAACGGTCTCGAACGAAATTCTGCGCAACAAGCTGCGGCGCCTGCGGCCTTCGGTCGTCGTGATTCCGAATGGTTTTGATCACGAATCGCTTCCCTGCGGTCCGTCTGACTGGCATGAAGCAACGCCTCCGAAAATCCTGTTCTCGAATACGGACGGCATCAAGCTCGTTCAGTTCAGGAAGGAGTTCTTCAAGGTAATCGTTGAATTCCTCGAGCGGCATCAGGACGTCGCATTCGAATTCTGGGGCGACGGCTTTCCCGAAATGTCGCGTATTCCGCGGCTTGTTTCGAAAGGCTTCCTGGAAAACTCCGCCTATAAGGCTGCCATCCGCGATGCAGGCTACATGTTTTCTATCGTGCCGCTTGGCGGCCGTGAAGACCCGGACGCTCTCTTCTTCAACAGCTGCAAATCCTGCATCAAATACATCGACTACGGGAGCCTCGGCATTCCAGGCATTTACTCACGTTCGCCGGTGTACGAAGAAGCAGTGTCCGACGGACAAACCGGCTTGCTGGTGAACAACACGGCTGACGAGTGGGCCGCCGCGATGGAAAAGCTCTACCAGGACAAACAACTGCGCGACACGTTGCGGCTAAACGCGCACGCGGATACTCACGAGCGATTCGGCCTCGCCGGTCCCGCCAGGACTTTCCTTGAACTCGTCACCGGCGGAAACCCGGTCTGAACGGACACGACAATATGGATCTTTTATTGATCAGACACGGCCAGTCGGTCGCGAATGAAAAGGGACTCTTGATCTCGACCGACAAGGACGGACTCACAGAGCTTGGCAAGACCCAGTCGATCAATCTGGCGGCGACGCTCGACCGCTTCGGGTTCAAGCCGTCGCGCTTTTATTGCAGCCCGTGGGCGCGCGCACGTCAGACGGCGGAATTGCTGTTCGACGCTGCCACGCCAATCACTTACGACGCGCGGCTCGCTGAGACGCATCCGGGTGTCTATGGATCGTGGCTCGAAGTCGAATTCAATCGTGCCTTTCCCGATTTCAACGGCGACATCCGAAACCGCTATCAGGACGGCGAATCGCATCTCGACATGGCCGAGCGCGTGCAAGCGTGGGTCGAGTCCGAAATACGGCCGCACGTCAACGAAAGCGGCTTGACGGCTGCGGTCGCGCACGGCGGACCAATCAGTGTCGTGCTGCAGCATCTGCTCGGCGTACCCATCGAAACGCACTACCCGAGCTTCACAGTACCCAACGCCTCATTCACCTACCTGAAATGGCGGGCGGATCTGAACCGTTATTGCCTGGAACGCGCAGGCCACGTATGAGCAAGACAGTCGCGATATTCGAGCCGATCTATTCGCAGGATCAGACACTGACCTGCGCGGACTTTCTACCGTTCGTGCGCGCCGACAATGCGCGTCCAGAATGGCGCGAGTTCAAGATTCTGACCGACATGTATCGCAACGGCGAACATCTGCGACACGATTACACGGGGCTTTTTTCGCCGAAGTTCACGCTGAAGTCGAAAGTGTCCGGCAGTGCGTTTCTCGATTTCGTGCAACGCCACGACGGCGCTGACGTGTGCTTTATAAATCCGTTTCCACAACTCGCCTACTGGTCATTCAATGTGTGGATGCAGGGCGAGCAGGCGCACCCCGGTTTGTCCCGCGCGGCGCAGGCGCTCCTCGACGCGAGCGGTGTCGATATAACGATCGCCGACACGCCGCGGCACGGCCCCTCAACGTTGGCTTACTGCAACTTCTGGGTCGGCTCACGACGCTTCTGGGACGAGTACGTCGGCAAGACGCTGCTGCCGATTGCCGATTTTCTCGAAGCGAATCCGTCGCACGAAGCGGCCATCGGGGTGATGACCGACACGTTGCACACGGACCCCGCTCCATTCTTGCCGTTCATCATTGAGCGCCTGTTCAGCACGTACATTTCGCTGCATCCCGAGCTATCTGTCGCAGCCTATACGTTCGATACGAAAGCTGTCCGGGAGTACTGCATTAACGACTTCGAAAGACTGCTATTCGACCGCATGCAGACGAAGATCGAACAAGCCGACTCGTCCGGCATATTCGAGCCTGCACTGATCGAGCAGATGGATACGGTCTGCGCCTTATGGCAGAGACATTTCTTCGACTTCTACGCGACACGGCCGCATCCGCATACAGGGCAGCCGGTTTTGATCGGATAAGTAGCGGTCGCATTGTCCGATGCAACACGTCGGCCTGAAGCATTCAGACCCGCCGCTGGCGGCCAGTCAATTCCAAAGAGAAAATACATATGCAGTCAGCACGCATTCATCCGAACGACGACATGTTTCATGGTTCGACCGAGCACTACGCATCGGTCGGCACGCAGATGGCCGACTTCGTTTCCCATGCAGCGGGTCTTGCAAACGCACGGTCGCCGAAGGTCCTCGAATTGCCGTGCGGCTATGGCCGCGTTACGCGTCAGCTCGTCACGCGCTTCGATCCCGCGCAGATACACGTGGCCGACATCATGGTGCCGCCGGTCGACTTCTGCGCCGAGGAGTTCGGCGTTCATGCATATTCCATCGTCGATCCGGTATATGAGTTCAAAAATGTTCCGGATGAATTTTTCGACGTCGCCGCATTAGGTTCGTTGATTACTCATCTGTCGGGTCACAATGCCCGGACGGTGATGAAACACTTTTTGCGCAAACTGAAACCGGGCGGCGTTGCAGTTGTCACCACGCATGGCGAACGTTCGCGCGAGATCCTCGGAACAGTGGACTGCTATCAGGTCGGCGACGCCGCGCGCACTCATTTGCTGGCGAGTTACGACGCGGGCCAGTACGGGTTCGTCAACTACATGCCTGATCACTCGCTCGAGGCCAAGACCGTCGACTACATTGGCGACAGTTACGGGATTGCGCTGATTCCGCATCAATGGGTGAGCGATGTCTGCCGGGAAAACGACGTCGAGATCGCCGAATACCGTCGCGGTGGGTGGGACAATCATCAGGACGTTTTCTTTATCTCACGCAAGTAAGCTATTCTTTGATGGCTTGGCAGTCGCCGGCAGGCACCGCCATTGCGATTGATCTCCCGTCGGTCGATTCGACGGCGCAGAACTACCGGACACCATGGCCAACGGGCCATTTCGTCCGCTTTGCCTCTTGGGGCGCGTGCAAAGACGCGCTGCCCTTCACCTTGTGACATCTGCGACAGGTAGTGTCAGCCGACACCGGCACTGCCTGACGCACGCATGCTGACAGTCCTTCCGCGCTTTACGGCGCTTTTCGCGACGCACGGATTGCGCCACGAGACGCAGTTTGAATCGAGGAGACGACATGACGAAGCAAGGCAATGCCCCCGACGACTATGACCGAGAGAAGCGTCGAGTCCGTTTTCTGCGTGGATTGAATCTGAGGGAAAGCGTGGGCGTCGAGATCGGCGCGCTGTGCTGGCCGCTTGTTCGCAGAGGCGACGCCGGTAAGATCATTTATGTGGACCACACCGACACGCCACATCTACGTCAGAAATATCACGACGATCCGCATGTCAATGCGGACGAAATCGTTCATGTAGATGCTGTCTGGGGAGAAAACAGTCTGCACGAAGCGATCGGCGGGCAATACGTCGATTTTGTTGTGGCGTCACACGTTGTGGAACACGTTCCTGATCTCGTCACGTGGCTCCGCGAACTGGCAGCGGTGCTGAAGCCAACCGGCGAGGTGCGTCTCGCCGTGCCCGACAGGCGCTTCACATTCGACTATTTCCGGCGCGAGAGCCGTCTGCCCGAGGTCCTGACGAGTTACATAGAACGCGCCCGCGTCCCTAATCCGTTCTGTTTGCTGGACCACTGCCTGAACGCCGCCGATATTAGTACCGCTCAGGCGTGGCACGAGCGCATCGATCGGGCTTCGGCCAAACTGCATCGCACGTGGCAAGGCGCACTGCATCTGGCGCGCGATGCGGCCGCAAACGGCACGTATCACGACGTCCACTGCTGGGTCTTCACGCCACGGTCGTTCGCGAGACTTATCGCGGATCTATGCGCAATGGATCTACTGGACTTTGCGTGCGAAGACTTCGCCGACACCGCAAGAAACTCAATGGAGTTCTCCGTCGTGCTGCGGCGTTCGCGAGATCGCCAATATATCGCCGACAGCTGGCAGCGCATGGAACGCGCAGCAAAAATCGCGACGCCTGGTATGCCGTTCTGGCGGGCGCGGCGCATATGGGAGGAGATGCGCCCCGGATGGAACGGCGCGCGAACCGCTGCCCGTCTCTCCGGACAGAGCAGCGACCTCGATCCGGTGGAACCGATTATCTTCCCGCCCGGGTTCGATGCCGCCGAATATCTTGCCGCGAACCCCGATGTGCGCGACGCGGGCGCCGATGCGGTGGTTCACTACCGGCATTTTGGATGGCGCGAAGGGCGGGTGATTCGGCCATCGCCAATGCTTCATGAATCCGTCGCGCCGTTCGCGTCTTCAACTTGAAGAGTCACTCAAACGTCGTTCTCTACCGGAAAACGTTCCGTTGAAGGAGCGAAACGTCCTTAACGGCGATCGCGCCACACGCGCCCGGATTCGTGAGACCGATCTGCAGGCGTTTTACGTGCTGTAACGTGAGCCAGCGCGGATAGGCATCTATGGGCACGATGAGCACGCCGTCGTCTGCGGTGAAATGCAACTGCCCTGCCCCACTTGCGCCGGACTGCTGCTCGCCCGTCCACGAAACCGTGAGCCCGGGCTGCGCGTGACGGTCGATGCACGCAAAGCGAAACCGCAGGATACCCGCTGCATGCCCGGAGACCGCCAGCGAGGAGATGTCGTAGCCGAGTTGCGGATTGCCACCCGCCACCTTGTAGTCACCCGCTTGCGCAACCAGGTCGCGAGGCTCAGGCGTCAACGTGTCGAGCGCTGCCACCGTGGACATCTTCTTGGTAAGAGATTTCTCGGAACGTCCCCACGCCACGGGAATCTCGCCAAGGTCCGGTGCCGAGAATGCCGCATCGAACATTGCCAGGCGAAATTCGCCGACAGAGGAGCCGTTTAGCATCACCTCGTTTGCTGCCGGATAGCCCACTTTAGACGGGTCTAGCGGACCGCCGTCGAGCCACACCGTGTGCAACCCGGTGTCCAACTTCGTGACCCGACGCGTCTGCCCATCGGACAGCCGTATTGGCGTACCCACTGTGAACGCCGAGATTGGAGTCTCGCTGTCGAGCAGCAAGGCAGCCTCGTTGCGTCCGACGCCGCGATCCCACTTATCGTCCGTAAGATTTCTCGCTACGACGGTTGCGCGTTGGCCCAGGTCGCCGCTCGTCGCTCGTTTGTGGCTGTATCCGAGAATGACCCCGTCGGTCCATACCGGCGTGTAGTTGTCGACCACGAAACGGTAGAGAACCGGGTCTCGCAAGGCGAGGCCCCCGCCGTCATACGCGAGATTGCCGGCCCCCATCAACGCGACATCCGGCAGATGCTCTGAAAGCCGCTCCACCGCCCTTTGCTGCTGACGAACCGATGCCATGTTGTACGGCGCCGTCACCGCCGTTGTTATCGGGCGATTCATGTAAAACGTCCGGGCGTTGCGCGATGTCAGGTCGAGGTAGCCCACATGCGGCGGCAAAGCGCTATTGAGCAGCGTATTCAATTTGACAAGGCTTGCCCATTGTTCTTCCTGCACCATTGCCCGCCCGATATTGGGCATCCCAACGTCGGCACCGTCTTTCATGGGACCGATCGCAATCGATGGCGCCGCCGCCGTCACCGCAGTAGAAAACGCCAGTGTGGTGTAGTTGAGCGTTGCGCTAGCCCCTGCCAGTGCCACGATCAACGCGACGCGGTGGCGCTTCTCGATCGCGGGCCATGCAACGACCGGGATCAGCACAGCCCAGCCGAAAATTGCTGCGAGGCCCGCCCTGGACAGATCGCCAGCATCGATTCGTCCCATCGAGTAAGGCGTCAGCAGCAGCGTGAAAAGCAGCACGGCGACCGTCGGCAGGAACGTGGGCTCGCCGATACCGCGATTCCTGACAATCGAATAGATCATCATCAGGCAGAAGAACGGAGCGGCCACCCACGACATGCGCACCGCTTCGAAGACGAGCCCGGACTTGGGCCCAGTCATGTTCCAACTGGCGTCCCAAGGAATGCCGTAAGCAACCTGATTGATCGGGCCATTCTCGAGTACATACCGGATCGCGCCGAACAACATCGGTATGAACGGAGTAAGAAGCGCGAGCAGAACAAGCACGACGCAAACGGCCACCAGCGCTCTCAATCCTGCACGTTCCCGACCGCGCCAGATACGCCATATCGCTTCGAGCGCGAGCAGACCGGACGCAGCGGCGAGCAACAGACCGGCCGGCGGCACGCCCAGCACTACGATGGGTGCGGTGACGAGCCAGACCGCAAGCCATCGCGCCGGCGTCGCCCTGAGCGACGCGCTGAACCAGACGCAGATAAACGGAGTGAAGAAGAGAAAGGCGCTTCTACCGCCAATGAAGAAGGTGGAGACTAACGCGAGACCAAGGCTTCCGGAAAACCGGAAAAGAGCCAGAAACGTAACGAGAGACAGCAAAGCCGAACCAAGTCGATTCGCATCGGCGATGCTTGCTGCCGTTCCGTCGTAAAACAGCAGCGAGAGCAGCCCCGGAAGATCATCCTCCATGAATCCGTGCGGTGCGATGTAGCCGACATAGGGCACGACGCCTTTGACGTAAGACCACCAGCCGAGCAGGTTCTGGCCGAACTCGTAGTCGTTCGTTGAAAGTGCGGGTCCGATCGTGTTGCCGAACTTGAATGCGACGAGAAGTCCGAACAACGCGAGCGGCGAAAAAAGTGCCGTGAGCGCAGCACCTTCGCCTCGACGATAGTTGCGATAGCGGCGGACCACGTCGACGATACCCGCCACGAGTAGTGCAACGACAAGAGCCTTGAGCGCCCAGGTCGTCGAATACTTGGTCAACGATCCATCCGGCAACGCGAGGCGCGCGGGATAGAACGTCAGGTAGAAAAACGGCAGGCCAAGCTGACCGACAACGAGCGCTGCAGGCAACAGACGCACCAGCATCCGCGGGTTAAAGGCCGACGCCAGCACCACGAGGAACAGAACCACAATGATCGCCTGGCTCACGCTCGCATAGCGGTCGACCTGCGTGAGGCCGACGGCGGAGATCGGCGCGCGGCCAAGAACCAGCGCAAATTCGATCGGCACCAGCGCGACGAGAAACGCGGCAAAAAGGGCGAGCCCGACAACGGCGGGCGATTGTCGCTCGGCTTTATTCCGCTGCAACCAGGAATAGACAACGAGCACGATGAGCGCCGACGCGGAAATCAGCTGCATGGACCGGTCGATGGACGAACCGGTAACGAGCCCCGCTGCTACGACAACGGACGGCACCGACCACCACAGGAGTTGCTCTGATAGATCCTGCGCCCACTCGGCGCGGTAGCTCTTGAGCTTCTTCATATGCGAAGAAAGCAGCAGGAGGCCGACAAACAGTACCGCGATCACGAGAGGCGGCGTGAAGAGGTCCTGAAACTTGCTCTCGGCTTGCCAGGTAATCCGGCCGACAATGAAGTCCGAATAGGTCGGCGCAAGCGTCATGCGCAAACCCAAAGCGAGTACGGCAGCAGCCAAAGCGGTCGCCGCCACCGTCACGCTCAGTTTTTCTGTACTGGTTAACTGGTTTGACATTCAATGTCCTGTTCGTCGCGGATCAGGCGCATGTGGTCCTGCGCCCTTTCTTTCACGAAGGGTTATAGGCGCCGAAACAGGCCTTGAACAGCACTTGGAGCACGGACAGATTGCCTCTGACACTGCTGATCTTGGTGGGCACTTCGCCTTTCGGATAACGTCGTGTGGTCGCTATTTCGACGCAGCGATAACCGAGCTTCGGTACGCGGTACGAGAGATACGCGAGCAGCTCGTAGGTATTGAACACATCGCGAAACGGCGCGACGCGCGGATCGAGCAGCATCTTGCGGCTGTAAGCGCGAAAGCCCTGCGTCGTGTCTGTCCAGCGAAAACCGGAGAAGAGGCTCAGCATCGGCGCATGAATCAGCCGGATAGCAAGGTCGCGCGACTTGGGCGTGTTTTCTGCGATGCCGCCGGACAGATAGCGCGAGGCCTGGACGAAATCTGCACCGCGTTGCAACTCACCGATGAAGCGCGGAATAGCGTCGGGATCGTCCTTATCGTTTCCGTCGATAGTCACGATGCCCTCATACCCCTTGTCCAGCGCGAACGCATAAGCGCAACGCAACTGCGCGCTCAACTTGCCCGGGCCTGTCTTGAGGAGCAGTGTGCGTACCCCTTTGGCCTTGAGGAAGCCATGTTCGAGCGAGCCGTCCGTGCTGCCGCCATCGACGATTATCACGTCAGCCGCGTCGTGAATGCCAAGCGCCGCCATCCGTTCGAGAAGATTACGTATGCGGGCGCCCTCATTAATTACCGGGATCACCACGCACCACGCACTGCGCGGCTCGGAGTCGAACTGGATCTTGAACGAGGGAACCTGCCAGCCGGCCCGGACTTCCTGGGTTATATCGTGTTTCATTGGATCTGCAATCCTTGTATTTCACCCTACGCGGGCAGTAACGAGTGCGACGGGATCGCTGAGACTTGGAAAACTGCGCGGCGGCATCATGGCGATTTTGACGAGCACGCTGGCCGACGCATCTGAAGCAATGCCTAAAACCGGGACCAGCCGCTTCATGCAGTCGCTCCGCCTTCCGGGCGGTAGTAGCGGACCGCTTCAGCGACAGCGCGGCGGACCGCATCGATCGCGGAACCCGACTTCGGCGCCAACATTTCGATCGACACCACATGCTCAGGCAGCAACGCGCTCAGCGCGGAGGCCACCGCTGCGTGGTTTGTGCCGCCCTCGCCGAGCGTGACCAGATCCGGTTCGCTTGCGTGTACATGTCCGATCAGATGCGCATAATCGGTCACGACCTGCTGCGGGTCTTCGCTGTTGATCGTGACGGCCCCCGTGTCCAGTTGCATCCGGATAGCGGGGTGCGCGACCGCCGAGACCACGGTCGCGGTATCGCGGCTGGTGGTCATGAAGTTAGCGCCATAGCGTGGCGGATTCGGCTCCAGGCACACGAGCACGCCATGCGAGGCCGCAATGTCGCCCAACCGGCGGAAGAAGGCCACCGCGATATCGTGCGCGGCTTCATCTGTCAGGCCCGTGCGGTCGCGATTGCGAGGAGAACCGAACACCAGCCGCCTGGCGCCCAGTTCTCCGCCGATCCGGCAGACGGCTCGCAAATGGTCGAGCATCGCTTCCTGCGACTCTGCTGTGCCGAACAGATTGAGCCCGCTCGTCCCGAATAGCAGGGACTGCATGCCCGTGATTTCAATGCCGCGATCCGCCCACCACTTCCGGACGCGCGCAATATCGAGCGGGTCTGCGGACTTCGGATCGGGAAAGTACTTGCCTGGAGCGACATCGACCGCGTCAACGTCGTGCTGTTTCAGGATATCCGCGACGTGCTGGTCGTCTGCGACTTCCCAAGCAATGTTGGAAATGGCGATTCTCATACCTGTCCTTGCACTGCGGCGGGCAGCTTTCGCGGTTCCGACTGCGCGTAGCACCTCACAGCCTGGATCGTCTCCCGCCGCGTGTACTGATACGGGCCCGAAGCGCCGAACAGTCCCGCGTGCTTCGTGCGGAAGTCGTAACTGGCGGGATGCGCCTGCGTTACCTGTTCAAAGTGCCTGCCAAAACCCTGCTCGGCCACATCCGCGACGCTGATCGGTTCAGCCGTCAGGTGCACGAGATCGAGCCCCGCCGCCAGTGCGATCTGAATGTCGGCCCAAAGATTGACCATCGGGTAAAACTGGAAAGAGCCGCGGCTGTCGATGGCCTTCAGATTGTTATCGTTCAGAAAATCGAAAATAACGTTCTTGCGCAGTCCGGGGCCCACGAGCCCAGGCAAACGGACAATGAGATGCCGCGCAAAGTGTTTCTGGACGAACTTTTCGAGCAAGCGCCGGTGCAAGCCATATGCATGCAATCCTTCCTCGTCCACGGGTGTACTCTCGTCGACACCCAAAGGATTGCGAAACACGTCGACAGTGCTGATCAGCACGAAAGTGCCGCACTTCACGGTAGACAGATGCGCAATGAGGTCTTCAATTTTCTGGCGGTCCGCCTCGGGCTCCGCGTTCGCGATCCACTTCTGCGCAGGCGCACCCGCGCCTACCACCAGATCGAAAGATGCCCCACGGATCTCTTCAATATTCG